>OGZX01000001.1_pt1 | contig 278878 bp, 313 predicted proteins | sample 1576881 | NCBI WGS metagenome assembly OGZX01 (sample SAMEA3541542, study PRJEB24748) | human gut metagenome | biome: human gut; feature: human-associated habitat; material: faeces | place: China | collected 2012 | reverse complement strand
AGGCAGAGAACACTTATGCAGGAGGCAATATCAGCACATAAAATGGGTGGTATAGTAAGACTAACAGGTTTTATTGTGAAGATGATGCTTATTTTTGAATTGGCAGGCGCAGTGTTAATGTATCCTGAATTTGCAAAACAGTTTGGCATTATAAAAGGTATATGGTATTCATTATTTCATTCAATATCAGCCTTTTGTAACGCAGGTTTTGATTTAATGGGTGTAAGAGAGCATTATTCTTCACTAACAACATTTTCATCTTCAGTTTTAATTAATGTTGTAATAATGCTTTTAATTATAATTGGCGGTATTGGCTTTGTTACATGGGATGACATAAAAAAGCACAAACTTCATTTTGGAAGATACAGAATGCAAAGTAAAGTTATTCTTGGAGTAACATCAATATTAATAATTGTACCGGTGCTATATTTTTATTTTTTTGAATTTGGAAAATCAACTTGGAATTTCGATTCAGAAAAAGACAGGGTTTTGGCATCTTTATTTCAGACCGTGTCACCTAGAACAGCAGGCTTTAACACAGTAGATTTAAACCAATTATCAGGTGTGGGACAGTTAATTACTATTATTTTAATGCTTATAGGTGCAGCACCCGGTTCAACAGCCGGTGGTATGAAAGTTACTACAGTGGCAGTATTATTTTCAACAGCCGTAGCAGTTTTTAGGAAAAGGCAGGATGCAAATTTATTTAAAAGAAGACTGTCCAATGAAGTGGCAAGGTCAGCTTCGGCAACACTGTTAATGTACACATTTTTGTTTATGTTTGGTGGTATTGTTATTAGTATTGCAGATAACATTCCTATAATGAAATCTTTGTTTGAAACAGCATCGGCAGTTGGAACAGTAGGTTTAAGCTTGGGAATTACACCATCTTTGTCCATGGTTTCCAAAATAGTATTAATTGTGTTAATGTTTTTAGGCAGAGTTGGTGGCTTAACAGTTATTTTTGCAACTTTATCAAATAAGAATTATAATGTATCTAGATTACCTCAAGAGAAAATTATGGTAGGATAAAGTAAAATAGTAAAGAATTATAATGCGTCATGATAAATGAAAAATCAGGAATGAAAATGAATGAGGCGTAAAAATACAAGAAATAGAAATGTATATAAATTGTATGGAGGGAAAATGAAGTCAGTTTTATTAATTGGATTAGGTAGATTTGGCAGACATATTGCTAAAACATTAGATGAATTAGGTCATCAGACAATGGCAATTGACGTAAAGGAAGACAGGGTTAATGCGGTATTACCTTACGTCACAAGTGCTCAAATAGGAGACTCGACAAATGAAGAATTTTTGGATACATTAGGTGTGGATAATTTTGATGTTTGTTTTGTGGCAATTGGAGACGATTTTCAAAATTCTTTAGAGACAACATCTTTGTTGAAAGAAAAAGGTGCCAAGATGGTTGTCTCAAGAGCTGCAAGAGATGTACACGCCAAGTTTTTGTTGAGAAATGGAGCAGACCAGGTAGTTTATCCTGAACGTGAACTTGCTAACTGGACAGCAATAAGATATACAGCTAATCATATTTCAGATTACATTGAGGTGGGAGAAGGCTGTTCAATAATTGAAGTTGAGATTCCAAAAGAGTGGATTGGAAAAGAAATACAGGATTTAGATTTAAGACGAAAATACAAAATAAATGTCTTGGCAATTAAGAAGGAAAATGATATGAATTTGCAGGTTATGCCTGATACTGTCCTGAAAGAAGGGGCTAACTTATTGGTACTTGGAAAAACACACGACATACAAAAGTGTTTCCATATTTAAATTAAAAGTAATAGGAATATGATAGTAAAAATTTGCGGTATTACAGATGTTGAAGAAACAGAATATTTAAATGAAAATAATGTAGACATGGCCGGCATGGTTTTATATTTTCCAAAAAGTAAAAGAAATATAACTTTGGAGAAGGCAAAAGAAATCATGGCTTCTCTAAATGAAAATATAAAAAAAGTTGCAGTGGTTGTGTCGCCTAGCATTGAGCAGGTAAAAAGCATTGAAAATGCAGGCTTTGACTTTGTGCAGATTCATAAAGACTTGCCGGATGGTTTGTTTAATGAAACATTAATTGATGTTTTAAAGGCTTTTAATGTAAACGATTTAGAAGAACTTGGAAAGTACAAAAATATAGGAAATATAAAAGGCTATGTTTTTGATGCCCCAACATACGGTAGTGGAGAAACTTTTGACTGGAGCTTATTAAATAACATTAAACGAGACGATAAGTTATTTATATTAGCCGGCGGACTTAACGGAGATAATGTAAGAGATGGCATAAAAGCAGTACAACCTGATGGCGTAGATGTTTCATCAGGAGTTGAAAACGACAACGGAGTTGGCAAAAGCAGAGAGAAAATCAGAGAATTTGTTATGGCTGCTAAAGTAATCTAATTATGTAGATAGTTGAGTAAAAATAAAGTTAAATTAATTGATAAAAAATAGTTGAGGCAGAATTAGTATAAGAGAAAAGTAGTTATGCAAGAAACGGGGTAAGTGAAATTTAGAAAATGATTGAAGCAAAAAGTCATAAAATCAATAATATCCGTAAACAGAGAAAAGGAATAGAATGAAAAAAATATTAATTGTTGAAGATGATGTATCCATAAGGAATGAGTTGCAGAAGTTACTTGTAAACAGTGGCTATGAAACAATAGTAATGGATAACTTTGAAAATCAAATAGAATTTATTTTAGAAAGCAAAGCAGATTTAATATTGCTTGATATAAATATACCAATTCTAAATGGAGAAATGGTTTTAAAAGAGCTACGAAAGAAATCAGATGTGCCGGTAATTATGGTTACCAGCAGAACAAGTGAAGTAGATGAAGTTTTGTCCATGTCCTACGGGGCTGATGATTTTATTACAAAACCTTATAACCCTACAGTTCTTCTGTTAAGAATCCAAAATATTTTTAAAAGAATGGAAGTAAAAACTGACAATGTTAAATACAATAATCTTAATGTGGAATTAAGCAGGGGCATAATAAAATCAGAGACTAAGCAGGTTGTTTTAACAAAGAATGAAATGATTATTTTTGCATTGCTGTTAAACAACAAAGGCAGAATTGTTTCAAGAGATCAGTTAATGACAGATTTGTGGAACAATGAGGAATATATTAGTGACAATGCGCTTACTGTCAATATTAGCAGGTTGAGAAATAAACTGGCATCTCTTGGATGCGCAGATGCTATAGAAACTCGAAAGGGACAGGGTTACATATTATTATGAAATTAAGTAAATACATAAAAGATAAATGGCTGACAATAACAATTAGTGCTGTCAGCTATTTTGTTATTTTAATGGTTATGAGAGTTTTTGCCTTACCTGTTGAAATAGTTGCAATAATTACATTTTTGTATTTTTTTACAGGCGGGCTGCAATTACTAATTAATTATTTAAGAAAAAGAAAATTCTATAACAGACTTCTTCTTAATGTGGAAAGATTGGACAAAAAATATTTAGTTTTGGAAACCTTAACTAAACCGGATTTTTATGAAGGGGAACTTATTTGGGAAAGTCTTTATGAAATTAATAAATCCATGACTGAAAACGTAAGTGATTACAGGGAAAACGTGGAAGATTTTAAAGAATATGTTGAAATGTGGATTCACGAAGTGAAAATACCCATAGCAAGTCTTGTTTTAATGTGTCACAATCACAAAAATGAGTTGGACGAAAAATACATAGAGCAAATCAGACGTCTGGATAATTATGTTGAACAGGTTTTGTATTATGTAAGAAGTAGCTGCAGTGAAAAAGATTACATAATAAAAGACGTGAATTTGGAAGAGGTTGTTGGAAAAGTTCTTATGAATAACAAGGACGATATTTTGGAAAAAAATATTGAACCGCAAATAAACATTAAAAACATAACAGTAAAATCTGATAAAAAATGGCTGGAATTTATTATTAATCAGATAGTAAATAACAGTATTAAATACTGCAAAAATATTGCAATGTCTCATAATGATACAAAGGCTGTGCTGAAAATAAGTGCCACAGAAGAAAAAGAAAAAGTCATATTGTCCATCTATGATAACGGAATCGGAATTCCAAATCAGGATTTGAAAAAGATTTTTGAAAAATCATTTACAGGTGAGAATGGAAGACTGGGACAAAAGTCTACAGGCATGGGGCTGTACATAGTAAAAAATCTATGTAGCAAATTAGGTCATCAGGTTTCTGCCTGGTCTATCCAAAATGAATATACAGAAATAAAAATCGTGTTTGGTAAGAATGATTATTATGGGTTTTAGATTTAAATAATGTTAAAAATATAATGCCAAAAAATAATATTTAAGAAATTAATATTAAAAATCTAACATTAAGAGCAAATATGAGAATTATTAAAATATAAACATAAAAAACTAATATTACAAAATTGTAATGTTTAGTAATATTAGAAATGCGACAAATCTCAAGGCAAAGTATACACTGTTTATGTAATGTGAAGATTATAAAGCTTTATGAATTACATAAAACATGTGGAAGGGAGATAACAATGGATAATATTTTAACTATTGATAAAATCGAAAAATATTACGGAAGTAAATCAAGTCTTACAAAAGCAATTGACGGGATTTCTTTTGAAGTGGAAAAAGGTGAATTTGTTGCAATTATGGGGGCATCAGGCTCAGGAAAAACAACTTTGCTTAATTGTATCTCAACAATTGATAAAGTAACAGCAGGTCATATTTATGTTGCAGGTCAGGACATAACAGCCTTAAAGTCAAAGGAGTTAAATAAGTTTAGAAGAGAGGAACTTGGTTTTATTTTTCAGGACTTTAATTTGCTTGATACTTTAACAGCTTATGAGAACATTGCATTAGCATTGTCCATTCAAAATGAAAAGTATAAGGAAATCAATTTAAAAGTAAAAAAAGTAGCTTACGACTTAGGAATTGAAGATATTTTAAATAAATATCCTTGTGAAATGTCAGGAGGACAGAAACAGAGAGTAGCCTGTGCAAGGGCAATTATTAATGATCCAGAACTTATTTTGGCAGATGAACCAACAGGGGCTCTAGATTCTAAATCTTCAAGAATGTTATTAGAAAGATTTGAGTATTTGAATAATTTATTGCAGGCAACAATATTAATGGTTACCCATGATGCTTTTTCAGCAAGCTACAGTTCAAGAGCTATTTTCATTAAGGATGGCAAAATTTTTAACGAAATTGTAAAAGGCGATAGAAGTAGAAAAGAATTTTTTAATGAAATAATCAATGTAGTTACAATGTTAGGGGGAGATTTGAATGATGCTCTTTAAACTCTCGGCGAAAAACATAGCAAAGAGTATAAAAGATTATGCCATCTATTTTTTTACTCTTATATTAGGTGTGGCTATATTTTACGTGTTTAATGCCATTGATTCACAAACAGTAATGCTGGATGTTTCTAAAAACACATCTGATATTATAAAATTAATGACAGGCATGCTTTCAGGTGTAAGTGTTTTTGTGTCAATTATATTAGGCTGTTTAATAATATACGCTTCTATTTTTTTAATAAAAAGAAGAAATAAGGAGTTTGGAGTTTATTTGACTTTAGGTATGGGAAAAAGGAAAATATCTCTTGTACTTTTCTTTGAAACACTGATAATTGGCATAATATCCCTTATAGTTGGGTTAATAATTGGCACAGCATTTTCTCAATTAATGAGCATAGTTGTGGCAAATATGTTTGAGGCAGACATGCGCAAGTTTGAATTTGTATTTTCAAGAAGTGCTTGTATAAAAACACTAATATATTTTGGCATAATGTATGCTTTTGTAATGGTATTTAATACATGGACAATTGGCAAATGCAAACTTATAGATTTGCTAAATGGAAGAAAAAGAAATGAAAAAATAAAAAACAAAAATTCTATTGTATGCATAATGGTTTTCATTATTTCATGGGTAGTCTTAGGTAGAGCATATTATTTAGTAACCGTTGGCGTTAATGAATTAGAAAGTTCAATGGACATTTTAATTCCAATAATGCTTGGAATTGTTGGCACATTGCTGTTTTTCTGGTCAGTATCGGGACTAATACTTAAAATCGTAATGGCGAAAAAAAGCACATATTACAAAGGTTTAAATAGTTTTGTTTTACGACAGATAAGTAGCAAAATAAATACAACAGTTGTTCAGATGACTATTATATGCATTATGCTTTTTGTAACAATTTGCGTTTTATCAAGTGCATTTTCCATTAAAAATTCTTTATCAGAAAATATTCAGAAAATGTGTCCGGCGGACATTCAAATTACTGTTGGAAAAGAAGTAAAAAATGATGTTATAAATAATAAGCAGGTGAAGGTAAAGAGCATATTGGAAAGCGCTGGCTGTAAGATAGAAGATGAGTTTAGCGAATATGTGGAATATGATACTTATAAGACACAGAAGCTTACTTTAAGAGATGTTGTTGGAAACAGCTATAATGAAATAGCAAAAACATATAAGGGAATAACTTTAAATAGTCAGGAAGATATAATGAAAATAAGTGACTATAACAAGGTGGCAAAACTTTATGGACAAAAGACTTTTGAACTAAAAGAAAATCAATATCTTGTTGTAGCAAACTTTCAGGGAATGGTTCAATTAAGAAACATTGCGTTGAAAAATGGTGAAAAAATTAAATTAGGTGGAAAGGAATATTCTCCCCTATATAGAGAGTGCAAATATGGATTTGTTAATCTATCAGGTAATGAAGAAAATTCGGGTATCATTGTATTGCCTGACAGTGCACTTAAAAATGCAGAAGTATATGACAGTACTTTAGTAGGAAAGTACAATACAGCGCCAAAGGATGAAATAATAAAAAACAATGACCGGATAACCAAAATAATGGGTAAGAAAGCTTACAATATGATTTCGATAAATACAAAAATGGATGTAGCAGAAGCATGTATCGGGCTTGGAGCCATAGTTACATTTATTGGCATGTATTTAGGAATTATTTTCCTGATTTCATCAGCAGCAATACTTGCATTAAAGGAATTATCTGAGTCAACAGACAATAAAGAGCGTTATTTAATGCTAAGAAAATTAGGTACAGATGACAAAATGATTAACAGGGCATTATTTAAACAGATTGGAATATATTTTATGTTTCCACTAATCATTGCCATTATTCATTCTGTTGTAGGCTTGAAATTTGCTACAACAATTTTAGCAACCTTTGGAAAAGTTGGTTTGCTTGGTTCAATTATATTAACTGCAGTTGTTTTAGTTTTAATTTACGGCGGGTATTTCTTAATAACATATTTCTGTAGCAGAAATATTATTAAGGAAAGATAAAGTAGGCAATACAAAGTTCAGTTAAAAAATAGGATAATAATGAAAAGAAGATGGAAAATAATAGTAAAATAAGTATCAGACAATAAAAATTATAAATGATAAACCAATGGTAAAAAATAAGTAGTAAATAAAATGGCTGATAAATGCATATTATATTAAAAGATTTAGTGTAATATACATTTAATCAGCTATTATTATGTCTAGTAAATCATCAAAAGGAATTTTGGTGTTTACAATTTGTATGATTCTGCTGTCGTAATTGATTTTAGCAATCATACCTGTAAGTTTGATATATTCCTCTTTGCAGTAGTAGACAACTGTTATAATAGAACCTGCTTTTAAACTTTTAAGTTTAAGATTAAGTTCTTCGGCGTAGTCCTGAGTAAGTTCTTTTTTGGGAACAATTATTTTCTCTTTGGAAGCTAAAGCTTCCTCAAGACCTTTTAAAGCTGAAAATGGCATAAACTGTTTGGCACGTTCCTCTATTGGCATTTTTTGTTTGGGTTTAGATGGCATGACTTTCTCCTTAATTTTCGCCACTTTTATGACCACCAATTTGTCGGTTTCTCTCAATAGCAGTGGCATTTTTTTGTAAATCCATTCCCTTAAGAACGGCATTCTTTCCAAATTTTGACTTGATTTCAATCATTGCTTTTTGAATTTTCTTATTCCGTTCCAAAGCTTCAATGTCCATAAAGAAAGCATACTGAGTGTAACCTTCAGGCATAACATTATTAAATGTAATGTTAATTCTTCTTATGCCAATGTTAGGTCTTATGATTTCCCTGTATAGATTGGTAACGGCTGGAATAATAATTAAGTCTGAATTAGTGTTGATATCAAGTCTTGCTGTACCATGAGCAGGTTTCATGTTAAGGGCATTAGAGTAACCTACATGCAAAGTTACCGAGCCTGTAACAAGTTCCTGATCAACCAAATCAAGACAAAGAGCATCAACCATTTCCTTAACTACAAGAAGACCATCATCAAAATTGTAATCACACATAAGAACCTGACCACTTGTTAAACAGTTACTTCGTGGCTTGTAATGCTTGATTTGGTACATGGTAGTTGGCTCAATGCCAAAAGCATGGTCTATTAAAAGCTCCGCGTCAACACCAAAAGCATTGTAAAGTACGTCCTCGTTAGCTTCTGCAATATCTTTCATGGTATAAATACCCATTGTGGCAAGACGCCTTACAGTCCCCGGACCTACACGCCAAAAGTCAGTTAGTGGAGTGTAATCCCAAAGAGTTTCTTTGTATAAATCTTCATCCAAAAAGCCGATGAAATCAGGTGAATGTTTTGCTGTGATATCCAAAGCAATTTTGGCTAAGTACATATTAGTGCCAACTCCACAGGTTGCCCGTAAGCCAAAAGTGTTGTAAATATCTTCCATTATTGTACGCCCAAGTGTAATTGCATCCATTTGATAAAGGGCAAGATAATTGGTAACGTCCATAAACGCCTCATCAATTGAGTAAACGTGGATATCATCTTTTGAAATATATTTAAGATAAATACTGTAAATATCTGCGGAGTAATCAATGTATCTTTTCATACGGGGAACAGCAGTAATATATTCAACATTCTTAGGAATTTCAAACAATCGGCAACGGTTTTTTATGCCGAGAGCTTTCATTGCAGGTGTAATTGCCAGACAGATGGTTTTATCTGTTCGCTCTTTATCTGCAACAGCTAAATTCGTTGTCATGGGATCAAGCCCTAACTCAATGCACTCAACTGATGCATAGAATGATTTCAAATCAATACATAAATAATATTTCTCTGACAAAACAATATCTCCTAAAATTAATATCTTCTAAAAGTAATAATCGTCTAAAGTTGATAGCTTCTAAAGCTTTTGAAGTTCGTGGTACAACTTACTAATTGGAAGCCCCACAACATTATTATAATCTCCACTGATTTCCTTAACATATACTGCAAAATTACTCTGTATACCATATCCTCCGGCTTTGTCATAACAGTCACCTGTGTTGATATAGTCGTTAATTTCCTGAGATGACATTGGATACAAATGCACCTGAGTACAATCGTTGAAAGTTATATGTTTCCTTGCCTGTGTGTCAAAATCGTACACAATAGCAGTAACACCTGTATATACCTGATGGGTATTTCCCTGAATGGAATCAATCATATTATATGCTTCATTATGATTCTTAGGCTTGCCGAGAATATTGCCATTACTGCAAACAATTGTATCGGCTCCAATAACCATAAGGGATAAACCACCAAAAGCCATAAGAGATAAATCTACAGATTTCAAAATCATGTTAAGAACATTGTCAGCTTTTTGAAATGACAGTTCTTCCACAACTGCCTCCGGTTCAGTTTTTGTTATAACTTCTTCCATGTTAGACGCAATTATTTCAAATTCATAACCTGCCTGCTTCATAAGCTCGCTGCGTCTTGGCGACTGAGAAGCAAGTATAATCTTGGTTTTTTCTAAATTAATCATAAAAAGAGTATAACACAAATCGAATGAATGTTCACCCTTAAAAATAAAAAATGAAAATTTTATGAAAACTGTTGAATGTATTAGAAAACGTTATTATATTAGTAGATAGTGATTAATAGTATGGATAAAATAACGGATTTTTATAATAAATCTAAAAAAGATGATGGCAATAGAGTTAATTAACATAAGTAGTTTTCACCCATTTAAAAAGAGAGGTGAAAATTGATTTTTTGTGCTGAAATTATATAAAAAATGAGAAGTAGAAATAAAGAGAATGAATTTTATAAAAGAAAAAATAAATAAATTAAGTTTTGATAAGAAAACTGTAATAAAAGTAGTTGGTATTTTGGTGGTGTTTGCAGTTGCGATTGGAACAATTGTATTAATTGGGCATAATGGAAAAACAACGTCAAGTAAGGAAGTTCAAACAACAACTGTGCAGGAAACAACAACAAAGGCAGAAGTAGCTAAAACAAAAAAAGTGACTAAGACTAAGAAAACTAAAACAAAAAAGAAACAACCACTATATGGCAAAAAATATAAAAAATTAAAAATTGTTAAAGTTTACGATGATAAATCTTTCGAAGAGATAGATGATATTGATGACGATATAGCAGAAGTTTACAAGGATAAATCCATGGCAAGCGATGAGGCAGGAGTTGCTCTTGAAGGATGCGTTGTAAAGGTCGTAGAATCAGGTAAAGAGTGGACTAAAATCAAGTCAGGTAAAGTAGAAGGCTACATTGAGAGCAAGTATGTTGTAAAGGGAAAAGAAGCTAAAAAAGTGCTACTTAGAACAGAGCATGTAATTGCAAAAATAAAGTCAGAAAACGTAGCTATAAGAAAAGACGGCAACAAGAAGGCAGCATCAATAGGTGTGGCTTACAAAAAGACAGAATATCCTATTGTTGAAATTAGCAAAAATGAAAAATGGGTAAAAATAAAAAGGTCTGAAGCAGTAACAGGGTGGATTCCGGCAAGAAAAATGACTTTGAAGGTACAAAAAGAAAAAGTATATACTTCTGAGGAGTATGATGAGATGGTAGATACCCAGTGGACTGGTGGTATTGTTGGTTATAGTCTGGCCGAAAAAGATTTGCCTAAAAAAGGTGAAGCAAGGGACTTGATAAAGTATGCTTCAAAATTCCTTGGAAACAGATACGTTTGGGGTGGTACAAGCTTAACAAGAGGCGCTGACTGTTCAGGATTTGTACAGTCTGTTTTTAGAAAGTTCGGTCATTATCTTAACAGAACAGCAGCAGAACAGGCAAAAAACGGAAGCGCAGTCTCATTAAACAAATTAAAGCCCGGAGATTTGGTTTTTTATCATACAGATAAAAGAGATAAGAACAGAATCAGCCATGTGGCGATTTATATTGGAAATGGAAAGGTAATACATTCTGCCAATAGAAAAGTTGGCATGGTTATTAGTACAGTGGGAAGTCCATGTACGGCAAGAAGAATTTTGGCAGAAGAAAATCCTAAATTAAAAGCAAAAAAGGAAATAGAGACAAAAACAAATAAGAAAAAGCGAACTAAGCATAAAAAGCAGGATAAAACAAAGGAAGAGGAAACATCAAAAGCTGAAACTGAAATAAAAGGTTCTGAAACAGAAACAAAGAATATAGAGTCTGAAACAACAAAAGAAATTGACACAACAATAGAAGAAGACAGTAGTGAAATTTAACTCACTACTGTCTTTTTAAACGCTCTTTTAATCTGTCTAAAAATTCTTTAGAGGCACCACTAAACATTTGATATCTTTTCCAAATAACCGAAAGGTTAAGGGAAGTTTCAGGCTCCAGTGGCACAAAACAAAGATTATTAAAATGTATAATCCATATCATAAAGCGCCTGAACAGAAATTTGTAGAAGCGATAAACAAATATATAGAAAATCAACCTAAAAAATCTGCGTTGAAAGAGTATATATTAACCTTTATTTTTTACTTGATATATGGTATTCTAATTCTAGGTTTTGACTAAAATCGGTTATAAATAAAGAAAGGAATGTAAATGCAAAATTTATTTTGTGTTTACGTCTTTTATTTGTGTAAATACTAATAAAGGACTAGGTGAGAAGAATGAATAGAGTTTTACTTAAATTAAGTGGTGAAGCTTTGGCAGGAGATAAGAAGACAGGTTTTGATGAAGAAACCTGTGTGGCTGTTGCAAAGCAGGTAAAGGCTATAGTAGATAAAGGGGTTCAGGTTGCAATTGTTATCGGTGGTGGTAACTTTTGGAGAGGACGTACAAGCAATAAGATTGACAGACCAAAGGCAGACGGGATTGGTATGTTGGCAACAATTATGAATTGCATGTATGTTTCTGAAATATTTAGAACAGAAGGTATGGATACTAATGTATATACACCGTTCTTATGTGGAACTTGGACAAAACTTTTCTCAAAAGATGAAGCTGTTGCAGATTTAAATGGAGGTAAGGTTGTATTTTTTGCAGGCGGTACAGGACATCCATATTTTTCAACAGATATGACTATGGTCCTTCGTGCAATTGAAATTGAAGCAGATTGTATTTTAGGAGCTAAGGCAATTGACGGAGTTTATGACAGTGATCCTGCAGTTAATCCTAATGCAAAGAAATATGATGAATTACCTATTTCAAAGATTGTTGACGACAGACTTGGTGTAATTGATTTAGCTGCAAGTGTTCTTGCAATGGAAAACAAAATGCCAATGTTATTGTTTGGTCTCAACGAAGAAGACAGTATTAATAAAGCAGTTTCAGGCGAAAAGATTGGTACAAAAATTACAGTAGAATAAGAATATTGCAGATTAAGATATTTAAGAAAAAACTTTTAAGGAGATTATTTATTATGGAAGAATTATTAATGACTTACGAAGAAAAAATGGAGAAGTCTTTAAAAAATTTGGATGACGAATTTGGAGCAATTAGAGCAGGTAGAGCTAATCCAAGAGTGTTAGACAGAATTACAGTTGATTACTACGGAGCACCTACACCACTTCAGCAGGTAGGTAACATATCCGTACCGGAAGCAAGAGTAATTGCCATTAAGCCATTTGATCCTTCAATTTTAGGTGATATTGAACACGCACTTATGGCATCAGACATTGGTATTACACCAACTAATGATGGAACAGTTATCAGACTTGTATATCCTGAATTAACAGAAGAGAGAAGAAAAGAACTTGCAAAGGATATTAAGAAAAAAGGCGAAAATGCAAAAGTTGCAATCAGAAACATAAGAAGAGATGCAATTGATGCAATTAAGAAAAAAGGAAAAGAAGATTCAATTTCAGAAGATGAAATTAAGGGATATGAAGATGATGTTCAAAAGAGCACAGATGCATATGTAAAGAAGATTGATGATGCAATTGATGCTAAGTCAAAAGAAATCATGACAGTTTAATTTTGAATTAATGACAAAGAGGAAACAGTGCGTTTCCTCTATTTTCAGTTATTGAAAGAACTTATAAATGAGTAAGGAGACCGGGATGGCAGATAAAATTGATTTAACAGGAATGAACATTCCAAATCATGTTGCCATTATTCTTGATGGAAATGGCAGATGGGCAAAAAAGAGATTTTTACCTAGAAAAGCAGGACATGCCGCAGGTGCAAGAACAGTAGAAAAAATACTCGAAGATGCACATGATATTGGTATTAAATATATAACAATGTATGCTTTTTCAACAGAGAATTGGAACAGACCACAGGATGAAGTGGATGCACTTATGAAACTTCTTAGAAAGTATTTATCGGACTGTATAGAAAGAGCAAATAAGAATAATATGCGTTGTATGGTTATTGGCGATAAAACAAGATTAGATGACGATATTGTTGCCAAAATCAATGAATTAGAAGAGTGTTCAAAAGATAATGATGGCATAACATTTATTATTGCACTTAATTATGGTAGCAGAGACGAAATAAGAAGAGCTACAACAAAGATGGCAATGGACTGTAAGGAAGGAAAGTTAAATCCTGAGGATATAACAGAAGATACAATTAGCAGTTATTTAGACACAAGAGGAATTCCTGATCCTGATTTGTTGATTAGAACAAGTGGAGAAATCAGATTATCTAATTATTTATTGTGGCAGTTAGCATATACAGAATTTTATTTTACAGATGTATTATGGCCTGATTTCAACAAAGAAGAACTAAAGAAAGCAATAGTAAAATACAATCAGCGTGACAGACGTTTTGGAGGAGTTAAGTAAAATGGTTTTAAGTAAATTTGCAAATAAATCTTTTTTTACAAGATTAATTAGTGGCATTGTTTTAGTTGCACTTATTCTTGTGACAATTATACCGGGAGGAAACATCTTATTTTTCTTTAATATGTTTTTGTCAGTTGCAGCTTTGTATGAATTGTATAAAGTGTTAGGCTTGGAAAATAAACTACCGGGTATTACAGGATATATTGCGTTAATAGTTTATTATGCGTTGATTTACATAGGAAAAGAAGATTATGTAATTACATTACTTGTTGTATTTTTAATTTGCTTATTGGCAGAATATGTATTTATGTTTCCTAAATATAAAACAGAGGAAATTTCAAATGCAATAATGTGTATGTTATATGGCGGAATACTATTGTCATATATTTATTTAGTGAGAAATGGAGAAAACGGAACTTATTTAGTTTGGTTGATTTTCTTATGCTCATGGGCAAGTGACACATGTGCGTATGTTGCAGGCGTAGCTTTTGGAAAACATAAGATGGCACCGGTTTTAAGCCCTAAAAAGTCAGTTGAGGGTGCTGTTGGCGGTGTAGTTGGAGCAGCGGCGTTAGGTGCAATTTATGCAGCAGTATTTTCAGATAAAATTAACTTAAGTATTAATCCTGTAATTGCGTGTGCAATTATATGTGCCATAGGTGCATTAATTTCTATGATTGGCGATTTGGCAGCGTCAGCAATTAAGCGTAATCATGATATCAAGGATTACGGAAAATTAATTCCGGGACATGGCGGAATTATGGATAGATTTGACAGTGTTATTTATGTGGCACCAATTATTTGGATATTAATACAATTGTTTTAAATTTTTAGAGGAAAGATAAATGAAGAATATTTCAATTTTAGGCTCTACAGGTTCAATAGGAACACAGACTTTAGATATAGTTAGAGCAAATGATGATTTAAACGTTGTGGCAATTGCTGCAGGCTCAAATATTAAAGCGTTAGAAGAGCAGGTTAGGGAATTCAATCCTGAATTGGTTTGTGTCTATAACGAGGAAGCAGCGAAGAATTTAAAAACAGCCATAAATGATACTAATACAAAAGTCGTAACAGGCATGGATGGCTTGATAGAGGCGGCTACAATAAAAAGTGCCGAAATAGTAGTAACGGCATTTGTTGGCATGATTGGAATAAGACCAACATTAGAGGCAATTAAGGCAAAGAAGGATATTGCACTAGCTAACAAGGAAACTCTTGTTACAGCAGGTCATTTGGTAATGAAGGCTGCAAAAGATAATGGTGTTAAAATATTGCCGGTTGACAGTGAACACAGTGCAATTTTTCAGTCATTAAACGGAGAAAATCCAAAGGAAATTGATAAGATTTTATTAACAGCATCAGGTGGACCATTTAGAGGCTACACAAGAGAACAGATGAAAAATGTTAAAGTTGAGGATGCCTTAAAACATCCAAATTGGTCTATGGGACAAAAAATAACCATCGACTCTGCTACAATGGTTAATAAAGGACTTGAAGTAATTGAGGCAAAATGGTTATTTAACGTGGACATTGACAATGTAAAACCAATAGTTCAACCACAGAGTATTATACACTCCATGGTGCAGTTTAAGGATGGGGCAGTTATAGCGCAACTAGGAACTCCTGATATGAGGCTTCCAATTCAGTATGCATTATATTATCCCGAAAGAAGATATTTATCAGGTGACAGACTGGACTTTGCAAAAATTGGTCAGATAACTTTTGAGGAACCAGACTTAAATAATTTTGTTGGTCTAAAAATGGCTTTTGAAGCAGGTAGAATCGGTGGTTCAATGCCAACAGTATTTAATGCAGCAAATGAAAAGGCAGTTGCAAAGTTTTTAAACAGGGAAATTAGTTTTCTGGAAATAACAGACATAATACAATACTGTATGGAAAATCACAAAGCACTTGAGAATCCGACAGTAGAACAAATATTAGAAATAGAGGGATGGGCTTATGAGCTCATTGAGAAAAGGTGGTAATTAATGGAGACAGCAATCAGTATAATTATAGCATTAATAATTTTTGGCTTATTAGTTTTAATACATGAATTTGGTCATTTTATTGTGGCAAAGAAAAACGGTGTATTTATAAATGAATTTTCAGTAGGTATGGGACCTAGAATTTTAAGTAAAGTTGCAAAAAGCGGCACAAGATATTCCTTAAAGATTTTACCTTTAGGTGGTTCCTGTGCAATGCTTGGAGAAGATGAAGATAACGAAGAGGAAGGCTCTTTTAATTCAAAATCAATCTGGGCGAGAATGGCAATAGTATTTGCAGGTCCGTTTTTTAATTTCATATTAGCTCTTTTACTTGCGTTTATTGTAATAGGAGCAAAGGGTGCGGATGTATCATATGTTACAAATGTTGACAAGGCATCACCGGCGTATGAAGCAGGACTTAGACAGGGAGACAGAATCGTTAAGTATAATGGCGCTCATGCAACACTTGGAAGAGAAATATACTTAGAAGATTATGTTAATCCATTAAACGGTGACGACATAACAGTATCTTTTGTTAGAAATGGTGAGACAAAGACAATTAAGTATTCACCTGAAATTGAAAAAAGATATATAGTAGGTATGCAGTATGCACCAAGCGATGCAGAAGCTGAAATAACTCAGGTAACAAGAGGTTCAGCGTTCTTTAAGGCGGGCGTTCAGGCAGGAGACGTAGTTACTGAAATTGACGGCACTGCAATCAAAACAGGCAATGACATGAACGATTATTTAACAGAGCATCCTTTTGGTGAAAATGAAGTTAAGATTACTTTGGACAGAAAAGGAAAAACTGTAAATGTAACTGTTAAACCTATAATGACAAAGATTGCAAGCAGGGGCTTTGATTACAACATTGGAAGAGAAAAACAGTCTATAGGCGGCGTAATCAAGTACAGCTTTACAGATGTAAGATACGAAATAGCAACAGTTTTAAAGAGCTTAAAAATGTTAGTTACAGGAAAGGTATCAGCAAACGAAATTTCCGGTCCTGTTGGTATTGTTAATGTAATAGGCAATACTTATTCAACAGCTAAGTCTCAGGGAACAACTGTAACTATTTTATCATTAATTAATTTAGCCATAATGTTAAGTGCCAACTTAGGTGTAATGAATTTATTACCATTACCTGCATTAGACGGTGGAAGATTATTCTTATATATTATTGAGGTTATCACTAGGAAGAAGATTCCAAAGGATAAGGAAGGTATGATACATTTCATTGGATTTATTTTATTAATGGCATTAATGGTATTTTTATTATTTAATGATATTAGAAAATTAATTTAAAATTATGATTTTGACGGATAGGTGAAGATTATGTATAGAGATAATACGAAAGTAATTAGAATTGGAAATAAAGTTATTGGCGGAGGAAATCCAATAATGATTCAGTCAATGACTAACACAAAGACTGAAGATGTGGAAGCTACAGTAGCTCAAATAAAAGAATTAGAAGCTAGTGGATGTGATATTATCAGATGTGCGGTTCCAACAATGGAAGCTGCTAAGGCAATTGCAGAAATTAAAAAGCAGATTTCAATACCACTTGTAGCAGATATACATTTTGATTACAGACTTGCCATTGCTGCCATGGAAAATGGAGCTGACAAGATTCGTATTAATCCGGGAAACATTGGCTCTGTAGACAAGGTTAAGGCTGTAGTGGAAGTGGCTAAGGCGAAAAATATTCCTATTAGAGTTGGTGTAAACAGTGGCTCGTTAGAAAAAGATATTTTAGAAAAATATGGTAAGGTTACAGCGGAAGGTTTAGTTGAAAGTGCTTTAGACAAAGTAAAAATAATCGAAGATTTAGGTTATGATAATCTTGTTATCAGTATTAAATCTTCTGATGTAATGATGTGTGTTAAAGCCCATGAATTAATAGCTACAAAGACTAATTATCCACTACATGTTGGAATTACAGAATCAGGAACAGTTACATCAGGAAATATTAAGTCAGCCATAGGACTGGGCCTTATTTTAAATCAGGGAATTGGCGATACAATCAGAGTATCCCTTACTGATAATCCGGTTGAGGAAATTGCCAGTGCCAAACTTATTTTAAAAACATTAGGTTTAAGAAAAGGTGGCATATCAGTTGTTTCATGTCCTACTTGTGGTAGAACTCAAATTGATTTAATTGGTTTGGCAAAACAAGTGGAAAAAATGGTGTCAAAGTATGACTTAGACATTAAAGTTGCTGTAATGGGATGTGTGGTTAATGGACCCGGTGAGGCAAGAGAAGCTGATCTTGGAATAGCAGGAGGAAAAGGAGAAGGTCTTTTGATTAAAAAGGGCGAAATAGTAAAGAGAGTTCCTGAAAACGAATTATTAAACACACTGGAAGAGGAATTAAAAAACTGGAGGAATTAAATTGGCAAAAAAGAACTTTTTAGAAGTTTTTGATAATCTTCAGTTAAATGATGAATTACGAGGTATTTTAGAATTAGTAGATATAACGAGAATTGTTACTAATACAGAACATACCAAAATAAGAATCTATATTGAAAGCAGCAGACTTATTGAAAAGTCTGCTATTTTCAAAATTAGGGAAGAATTAGCAAGAACTTTAAGAACAGGCAAAAAGATAGGTATAGAAATTATAGAGAAATATTATTTGTCTGCTCAGTATACAACGGAAAACTTATTTGAAATATATAAGGATAGTATTGTGCTTGAATTAAATGAACATAGTCCCATAATTGCTACTATGTTAAAGAAGGCACCAACATCCTTTGATGAGAAAGGCAGACTGGTTATTAATCTGGAATCAAGTATTATTTCGGAAGCCAGAATGAAAACTTTAAAGGATACAATTGAGAGAATTTTTAGAGACAGATTTAGTATGCCTTTAGAAGTTAAAATCAAAAAGCATGCCATTGACGGAAATAGATACGCTAAACGAAACGCTAAACGTTTGAAAAATGAAGTGGATGTTCTTTTAAGCAAAAATGAAGAGAAGCAGCCAGAGGAAGCAAAGAAGGTAGAAGAGAGACCTAAAAGACTTAAAAAGGCTACATATTCAGATAATCCTGAAGTGGCATACGGAAGAGACTTTAAATTTGATTCAGACACAGCCTTATGTGATGTGTTTGAGGGAACAGGCGAGTGTGTGGTTAAAGGTCAGGTTATGACCATGGATGACAGAGAATTAAAATCAGGAAAATACCTTGTCAGCTTAGAGATAACAGATTTCACAGATAGTATTGCAGTAAAGATTTTCTTAGGAGATGAAAATGCCAAGAAGGAATTTACTTCAAAGGTAAAAAAGAATACTTTTGTAAGAATCAAAGGTGTTGCGATGTATGACACCTATGACAGACAGGTGGAAATCAGCCGTGTGGATGGTATGAAGGTTATACAGCCGTTTTCAACTGAAAAGAGAAAAGATACTGCAGTGGAAAAAAGAGTGGAACTTCATTGTCATACCAAAATGAGTGATATGGATGGTGTAAGTAACTGTAGCGATTTAGTAAGACGTGCTTATGAATGGGGACATAGAGCGATTGCCATAACAGACCATGGCGTAGTACAGGCATTTCCCGATGCCTGGCATGAGTATTGTGACATTAAGAAGGAATGTTCAAAGGTAGGAAAAGATTGTGACTTTAAGGTAATATATGGTGTTGAAGCTTATCTGGTAGATGACTTGAAAGATATGATTGTTAATCCCAGAGGTCAGAGCTTAGATGACACATACGTTGTATTCGACTTGGAAACAACAGGATTTAGTGCAAAAAGTGACAGGATTATTGAAATTGGAGCTGTAAAGGTACAAAATGGAAAAATAATTGACCGTTTTAGTACATTTGTTAATCCTGAAATACCTATACCTCTTAGAATTGAACAATTAACAAGTATTAATGACAATATGGTTATTGATGCTCCTAAGATAGAAGAAATTTTACCTTCATTTATGGAATTTTGCGAAGGCTCAGTAATGGTTGCCCACAATGCAGACTTTGACATGAGTTTTATTGCAGCTAATTGCGAGAGAATTGGCTTGCCATGTGATTTTACAATCGTTGATACAGTTGCAATGTCAAGATATTTGATTATAGGACTTGGAAAATACAAATTAGACAGAGTTGCCAAGGCATTGGGAATTGTTCTTGAAAATCACCATAGAGCTGTAGATGATGCAGAGTGTACAGCTCTTATTTTCCTAAAACTTTGTAAGATGTTAAAGGATAAAGGAATTAATAATCTTGATGAAGTAAACAAAGAAGGAAAGAAGTCAGACAATCTTATAAATAAGCTTCCTGCACATCACGCAATTATTTTGGTTAAAAACCAGACAGGAAGAGTTAATTTATATAAGTTAGTATCTATTTCCCATATAGATACTTTTGCCAACAAAAGACCACGTATATTAAAAAGTGATTATTTAAAATACAGCGAAGGTCTGATGATTGGAAGTGCCTGTGAGGCAGGTGAATTATATCAGGCTATATTACATGGAAGAACTCAGCAGGAAGTTGCAAGGTTAGCAGAATTCTATGATTATTTTGAAATTCAACCTTTAGGCAACAATGAGTTTATGTTAAAAACAGGTAATCCTGATATAGATAATAAGAAAAAATTCTTAGTTGATTCAAGGGAAGAACTAAGAGAGATTAACAGGAAGATAATTGAACTGGGAAGAAAATTTAATAAAATAACAGTTGCTACATGTGATGTTCATTTTATGGATCCGGAAGATGAAATTTATCGTAGAATCATACAGTATGGTAACGGATTTAAGGATGCAGATAATCAGGCACCTTTATATTTGAGAACAACAGATGAGATGCTTGGTGAGTTTGATTATTTGGGTAGTGATTTAGCAGAAGAAGTTGTAATTACAAATCCAAACAAGATTGCAGATATGATAGAAAATATTTCACCAATTCATCCTGATAAATGCCCACCGGTTCTTGATAATTCGGAAGAAAACCTGAGAAATATCTGTTTCCAAAAAGCCCATGAAATTTACGGCGAAGATTTACCAAAAATTGTTGAAGATAGATTGGAAATTGAACTGGATTCTATTATTGGTAACGGTTATGCGGTTATGTACATTATGGCTCAGCGATTAGTTTGGAAATCAAATGAAGATGGATATTTGGTAGGTTCAAGAGGATCTGTTGGTTCATCTTTTGCAGCTACAATGTCAGGTATTACAGAATGTAATCCTTTAGCCCCGCACTATTATTGTGAGAAGTGCAAAAGTTCATTTTTTGAGGATGAGTACAGAGCACCTGAAGGGACACCTATAGATGAAATTAAAAAGATTCAGGCAACAATTAAAGAGGAAAGAGCAGAGGGTGGTCTTGGATTTGACTTGCCTGATGCAGTATGTCCACACTGTGGAGAAAAACTTCATAAGGATGGCTTGGAAATTCCTTTTGAAACATTCCTTGGATTTGGTGGTACAAAGGAACCGGATATCGACCTTAACTTCTCCGGTGAATACCAGGGAAATGCACATGCGTATACAGAAGTTATGTTTGGTAAGGGCCATACATTTAGAGCGGGAACATACGCAGGTGTAGCCGAGAAAACTGCATTTGGTTATGTGAAAAATTATTACGATGACCATAACGAGATTAAGCGTACTGCGGAAATTGACAGAATAGCAAGAGGCTGTACAGGAATCCGTAGAAGTACAGGTCAGCATCCTGGTGGAATTGTTATTGTTCCAAGGGATAAGGAAATATATGAATTTACGCCAATACAGAAACCAGCTAACGATATGACGGTAGATACAATAACTACTCATTTTGAATACCATGCAATTGATGCAAACCTGTTAAAGTTAGATATTCTCGGACATGATGATCCAACAATGATTCGTCGACTTGAAAAACTAACAAACACTAATGTTCAAACGGATGTGCCTTTTGATGACAAAAATGTAATGTCATTATTCCTTGGCCCTGAGGCTTTAGGAATTACAAGCGATGACATTGACGGCTGTCCAACAGGTTCCCTTGGTTTACCTGAACTGGGAACAGATTTCGTTATTCAAATGTTAGTAGATACTAAACCTACAAAAATTGCCGATTTAGTTAGACTTGCAGGCTTGTCTCATGGTACTGACGTGTGGCTGGGGAATGCACAGACACTTATTCAGGAGGGCAAGTGTACAATTTCTACTGCTATATGTACTAGAGATGATATTATGGTTTACCTAATGGATAAAGGTATAGAGCCACAGGTAAGTTTTGATATTATGGAACATGTTAGAAAGGGTAGAGGTCTTCTTACTTTTACAGACAAGGAAACAGGAGAAGACAGGAAGGAAGAAGATGTAATGCGTGAACATAATGTACCTGAATGGTATATTTGGTCATGTAAAAAGATTAAGTATATGTTCCCTAAGGCACATGCGGCTGCTTACATTATGATGGCTTTACGTGTTGCCTGGTACAAGGTGTATCACCCATTGGCATATTATGCAGCATATTTTGGAATTCGAGCAAAAGCTTTTGACTATGAAACAATGTGTCAGGGAAAAGAAAAACTTGAATACTTTATGGCAGATTTAAAACGTAAGAAGAATAATCATGAAGCATCTAAGAAAGATGAAGATTCTTTAGGTGACATGAAGATTGTTCAGGAAATGTATGCAAGAGGATTTGAGTTCTTACCGTTGGATATTTATACTGCAAAGGCTCATGAGTTCCAGATAATAGATGGTAAGTTAATGCCTAGCTTGGATTCTATTGAAGGACTTGGAGAAAAAGCGGCAGATGCTTTAGTAGAAGCAGTTGCAAATCAGAATGGACCATTTGTTTCTAAAAATGATTTAAGACAGAAAAGTAAGTTAAGCAAAACAGTAATAGATACAATGTCAGATTTGGGATTGTTAGAAGGAATGCCTGAAGACAGTCAGTTGTCTATTTTTGATTTTTAATTTTATGAGTTTCAAATTTCAAATTTAATTTTGAATTATAAATTTAATTTTAATTTTAAGTTTGAAATTTGAAATTTTGAATTTTTATAAAATAAAAGGCAAAGAAAAAGCACTGCATACCGAATGTTCGGTAGCAGTGCTAACTAAAAGGAAAATACATCTTTTAAAAAAGATGTAAAATGAAAAAAATAAAAATAATAATAAAACAAAAAGAAAAGTAACTCCTATGGGAATCGAACCCAATTATTAACTAAGACCACTCGAGCTAACAATAAGTATTATATCACAAAATCGTTATAAGTAAAGAAAAAATTACAAAAATATTGCCAAATTTTACAATTATTGCAAGTGTTATAACATTTGTATAAAAATTGAAAAAATCGTGTTGCTTTATACATTACAAAATGCAACACGAAATACAATACGAAAAATATCACACGAAATATCACATGAGTAGCTTCAGGCATGAAAAAAGCCCTTAAAATAAGGGCATAAAAAAACAGCTCGTACGGGAATTGAACCCGTGATTCCGCCTTGAGAGGGCGGCGTCTTAACCACTTGACCAACGAGCCTGAAAAATGTTACTGTATTATTATAAACAGCAAAAGAAATTTTTGCAAGTGATTTTTGAAAGGATTTAATTTATGGACTGGATATACGGAAAAACAATTCTTATAACAGGGGCATCCTCAGGATTAGGAAGAGCCATGACGCTACAGCTAATCAGAGAGCATGGATGTATGGTTTTAGGAATTGGACAATCTGAAGAAAAAATGAAAAGTTTAATAGAAGAACTGTCTTATTTAAGAGATCAGTTTAAATATTGGATTTTTGATGTGAGCCAGGAAGAAAATTGGAATACATTTAGAGAAGAACTTACTTATAATAATATAAACGTTGATTTGCTAATTAATAATGCAGGTATGTTATTACCTTTTGAGAAGTCAGTTAATTATACGGAAGAGCAGGTTAAGAGATGCATGGACGTTAATTTTAACAGTTGCAGATATTCCATTAACGCAATGCTACCTATATTAAGAAAGTCCACTATGGCAGGGATTGTTAATGTATCAAGTTCAGGAGCGCTTGCACCTTTAGTTGGAACAGGTGTCTATAGTGCAAGCAAAGCCGCAGTTAAAGCTTATACAGAAACTTTAATAGGGGAACTTGGAAGAGAAATGTACATAGGATATGTGTGTCCGGGATTTATAATGACAGACATATTTAGAAGTCAGTATTACAAGACAGAAAGCAAGCTGATGAAAATTATTGCAAATAATGTTGATAAAGTTGCTGCAAAGATTATAAAAAAGATAATAAAACAGAAAAATAGAATAATAGTAGGAAAAGATGCAAAGTTTATGAACTTTACTTCAAAATTCTTTCCGATATTAGGGTTAAAATTTTATGAGCAGTTTATCAAACATACAAAAATAGATATTTTTGAAAATGTAAGATAGTAGTCAGATAAGATTGCACAATATTAAAGTTAAGAATAAATATTATAATTTTGACAGATATAAAAGTTGTAATCAATGAAGGCAGCTGAAAGTTGCAGCTGAATTTTACAATGAAAGTTACGATTTTTACAGGGGTTGACAGGAAAATAATAACGTCGTATACTATGTAATGAATATTGACTAGCGTAGAAGGAGCGAACCGCAAAGGTTCGCTCTTTGTTATGTAGTTAAATTTTTCAAAGAACATTAGAAAATGTTCTTTATAATAAAAGATACTAACAAACACAGCAAAGTCAAATAAGGAGGTTAAGGTGTCTAGAAAAGAAGAATACGAAGCAAAGACAGAAGCACTACTGTTACCCATTGTTGAAGAAAAAGGGTATGAAATGGTAGATGTGGAATATGTTAAAGAAGGAAGCAACTGGTATTTAAGAGCTTTTATTGATAAGCCGGGTGGAATCACAATTAATGATTTAGAAGGCGTAAGCCGTAAGTTAAGTGATTTACTTGACGAAGAAGACTTTATTAGCGATGCTTACATATTAGAAGTAAGCTCACCAGGACTTGGTCGCCCACTGAAAAAAGACAGAGATTTTGACAGAAGTATTGGCGAGGAAATTGAAGTACATTTATATAGAAGCCTTAACGGAAACAAACAGTATGTAGGTTTATTGAAATCTTATGACGAGGATACAATTACTATAGAAGATGAAGATGGAAGTGAGATTGCTCTTGATAGAGTGAATGTTTCACTTGTTAGATTAACTATTGATTTTTAGGAGGATATTGGAAAGATGAACAATGAATTAATTGCAGCATTAGACGTGTTGGAAAAGGAAAAAGGTATTAGCAAGGAGTCTTTATTTGAAGCTATTGAAAGTAACTTGGTAGTTGCTTACAAGAACAACTTTAATAAAGCAGATAATGTAGCAGTAACAATGGATAGAGAAACAGGTGATTTCCATATTTATTCTCAGAAAGAAGTAGTTGAAGAAGTTATGGATCCTGTATGTGAAATCTCATTGGAAGATGCAAGAAATATTAAGGCATCATACGACATTGGAGATTCAGTTAATGTAGAAATTCAGTCAAAGGATTTTGGTCGTATTGCTACACAGAGTGCTAAGAATGGTATTTTACAGAAGATTAGAGAAGAAGAAAGAAAGAGTCTCTATGAAGAATATTATGAAAAGCAGGATGATATTATTACAGGTACAGTTCAGAGAATTAACGGAAAGAACATTAGCGTAAACATTGGAAAAATCGATACTGTATTAATGGAAAAAGAACAGTCTAAGGGAGAATACTTTAGACCAAATGATAAAATCAAATTATATATTACTGAAGTAAAAGATAATGGTAGAGGACCTAGAATTAATGTTTCAAGAACTCATCCGGGACTTGTTAAGAGATTATTCGAACAGGAAGTAACAGAAATTCAGGACGGAACAGTTGAAATTAAGAGCATTGCAAGAGAAGCAGGTTCAAGAACAAAGATGGCTGTTTGGTCAAATAATGAAGCAGTTGATCCTGTTGGAGCTTGTGTAGGTATTAACGGCGCAAGAGTAAATGCAGTAGTTGAAGAATTACAGGATGAAAAAATCGATATCATTAACTGGAGTGAAAACCCAGCTATCTTAATTGAAAATGCATTAAGCCCATCAAAAGTTATTGCAGTTTTAGCAGATCCTGATAATAAGGAAGCTTTAGTTGTAGTTCCTGATTTACAGTTATCATTAGCAATTGGTAAAGAAGGACAGAATGCAAGACTTGCAGCTAAGCTTACAGGTTTTAAGATTGATATTAAGAGTGAATCACAGGCAAAAGAAGAAGGCATTCAGTATGTTTTCGATGAAGATGATTATTATGATGATGACGAGTATTATGATGGAGAGTATTACGATGACGAATACTACGACGGAGAATATTACGATGATGAATATGATGAAGAAAGCGAAGAAGCTGATTCAGTAGAAGAAGCATCAGAGGAATCAACAGAAGAATAGTAACTGATGGCTTCAATTAGAACATAGGAGATTATGGCATGGGGCAGAATAGAAAAATACCAATGCGAACATGTATTGGTTGCAGACAGTCAAAGGAAAAAAAAGAGCTAATAAGAATTGTTAGAGACAAGGAAAACAACGTTTTTGTTGACTTAACAGGAAAACAAAACGGTAGAGGTGCATATATATGTGAAGATGTGCATTGTTTGGAAAAAGCCATGAAAACAAAAGCTTTGGAAAAAACATTAAAGGTATCCGTTGACAGTGAAATTTTTGAAAAATTAAAAGAACAGTTAGGAGATACAAATGAATAAAGTTTTTTCAATGATAGGCTTGGCAACCAGGGCTGGAAAAACTGTTGCAGGTGAATTTTCTGTAGAAAAAGCGGTAAAACAAAAGAAGGCATGGTTGGTTATTGTCTCAGAGGAAGCTTCAGATAATACAAAGAAACTGTTTTTTAACAAGTGCAAATATTATAAGATTCCATGTTTTGTTTACGGAAGTAAGCAGGAATTAGGCGAGGCAACTGGAAATGACAGTCGTGCGTCAATAGCCATAACGGACAGAGGATTTAGTGAAACCATCAACAGATTGTTAGAAAGTTAGACGGAGGTAGTATATGTCAAAGATGAGAGTACATGAATTGGCCAAAGAATTAGATATAAAAAGTTCAGAGATTATAGAAGTGCTTGGAGAAAAAGGAATTGATGTAAAAGCTCAAAGTTCAATTGACGAAGCTTCAATTGAAATTGTGAAAAAGAAGTTCCATTCAGCAAAATCTGAAAATAAAAAAGAAGAAAAGGCAAAACCTAGAGTTTTAATTACAAGCAAAGGTGTTGTTAAGACAGGTGAAAGAAGAAGACGTAGACATAGTAGTGATGGAGAGCATAAACATCGTTCGAAACATTCTTCTGAAGTAAAAGAAGAAGTAAAGGAAAATGTTAAGCCTAACGAAACAGTTGAAAAGGCAGTTGAAGAAAAGACAACTCCAAAAGATACAACTGTTCAGGCTAAAGAAACTACTCCTAAGGCAGAAGAAAAGAAACCTGTAGAAGTAAAAGAAGTGGCAAAAGAAGTGGTAAAGGAACCTGTAAAGGAACCTGTAAAAGAGGTGGAAAACAAAGAAAATAAAATTCAAGAGGTAAATACTACGGAAAAAATGGCACAGAGAGAAACAAAACCGGCTGATAATAAACAACAGCCTAAGGAAAACAATAATAACAGACAGGTAAACAACAACAGACAGCAGAGAGATAATCGTTCAAACGACAATAGAAATAACGATAGAAACGATAATAGAAACAACGACAGAAATAACAACAGAAACGATAACAGAAACAACAATAGAAATAACAACAGAAATAACGGAAGATATAACAACGATAGAAACAATGACAGAAATAACGACAGAAACAATGGAAATCGTAAAGACAACCGTAATTTCAACAAAGACCGTAACGGAAATGGCAGAAATGACAACAGAAACAACAACGGAAACAGAAACAATGACAGAGGCAATTTCAGAAACGGAAATAATGGCAACAGACCAAACAATGATAGAGGCGGCTTTAGAAGAAATGACAGAAATGATGCCCCATCAGAACCAATTCAGGATAAGAACAGAAAGAATAGAGAAAACAAAATCCGCCAGGATAGACAGGAACGTAATAAGAAAAATTACGAAGATGGCAGAAGAGGTAAGAATGGCAAGAAGGGTGATTTCTCTAAACCTACATTAGAAAAGCCAAAGAAGAAGGAAGAAAAGAAAGAAGAAATTAAGATTATTCAGGTTCCTGAAGCTATTACAATTGGCGAGTTAGCAGAAAAGATGAAGATGACAGCATCAACACTTATTAAGAAGTTATTCTTAGAAGGAAAGATGGTTACTGTTAACACAGAAATTGATTTTGACAGTGCAGAAGAAATCGCTTTAGGATATGACATCATGTGCGAAAAAGAAGAAAAAGTAGACATGATTGAAGAACTTCTTAAAGAAGATGAAGAAGATGAATCACTTATGGTTAAACGTCCACCTGTAGTTTGTGTTATGGGACACGTAGACCATGGTAAAACATCACTTCTTGATGCAATTAGAGAAACAAATGTAATTTCAGGTGAAGCAGGTGGTATTACACAGCATATTGGTGCTTCAGTTGTAAAAATTAATGACCAGACAATTACATTCCTTGATACACCGGGACATGAAGCATTTACATCAATGCGTATGCGTGGCGCACAGTCTACAGATATTGCAATCTTAGTTGTAGCTGCTGATGATGGTGTTATGCCACAGACTGTAGAAGCTATTAATCATGCTAAGGCTGCAGGAATTGAAATAATTGTTGCAATTAACAAGATTGATAAGCCGGGTGCAAATATTGAGAGAGTTAAGCAGGGACTTGCTGAACATGAATTATTAGCATCTGACTGGGGCGGAGACGTGGAAATGGTTCCTGTTTCAGCTCACACAAGAGAAGGTATTGACGATCTTCTTGAAATGGTACTTTTACAGGCTGACGTATTAGAATTAAAGGCTAATCCAAACCGTCAGGCAAGAGGTATTGTTATTGAAGCAAAACTTGACAAAGGTAAAGGTCCTGTAGCTACAGTTTTAGTACAGAAAGGTACTTTAAAAGTAGGTGCACATATTGCAGCAGGAGCTAACCATGGTAAAGTTAGAGCCATGACAGATGATAAGGGAAATAGAATTAAGACTGCCGGTCCTTCAACACCTGTTGAAATTTTAGGTCTTAGCGGAGTTCCAAACGCAGGTGAAGTTTTCGTTTCAACAGAAACAGCTTCAGAAGCAAAAGACTTTGCTAACACATTCGTTGAAGACAGCAAGGCAAAACTTATGGAATCTAATAAATTTAGAATTTCTCTTGATGATCTTAACTCACAGATTGAAGCCGGTGAATTAAAAGAACTTAACATTATCGTTAAGGCTGACGTTCAGGGCTCAGTTGAAGCAGTTAAGCAGAGCTTACTTAAACTTTCAAATGATGAAGTTGAAGTTAAGATTATCCATGGTGGTGTTGGTGCAATTAACGAATCAGACGTTATTTTAGCATCTACATCAAATGCAATTATTTTAGGATTTAACGTAAAACCTGACACACAGGCTGAAATTACAGCAAACAATGAAAAGGTTGATTTAAGACTTTACTCTGTAATTTACAATGCTATTGAAGACATTGAAAGAGCCATGAAGGGTATGCTTGAGCCAATTTATGAAGAAAAAGTTATTGGTCATGCAGAAATCCGTCAGATATTTAAGGCATCTGGTGTTGGTAACATCGGTGGTTCTTACGTATTAGACGGCTTTATGCAGAGAGGCTGTTCAGCTAGAATTACAAGAGACGGAAAGCAGATTTTCGAAGGCCCTGTTGCATCACTTAAGAGATACAAAGATGATGTTAAGGAAGTAAAAGCAGGTTACGAATGCGGTCTTGTATTTGAAGGCTTTAACGAAATTGCTGAATTAGATCAGGTAGAAGCTTACATTATGGTAGAAGTTCCAAGATAGGTTTTGATATCAGGCATAAAATAGGTCTAAACAAAATTGGTATGGCTTATTTTATGAAAAATGGATATTTTATATAGTGTATGACAATCTTTTGTATAAAGAAAGTTGGAATGATTATGAGAAAAAATAGTATTAAGAATACAAGAATAAATGGTGAAGTTCAAAGAGAACTTAGTAATATCATACGTGAGTTGAAAGACCCACGTGTTGGTATTATGACTACCGTTACAGGAGTTGAAGTTGCCCCTGACTTAAAAACATGCAAGGCATATATTAGCGTGTTAGGAGATGAGCAGGCAAAAGCCGACACAATGGCTGGGTTAAAAAGTGCAGCAGGTTTTATTAGAAGAGAACTTGCGAGAACTGTAAATTTAAGAAATACTCCTGAAATTAGATTTATTATGGATGAATCTATTGAGTACGGTATGAAAATGTCAAAAATTATTGATGACATGAAAGTTAAGGAACAGTCAGAAGAATAGGATTTAATGAAAGTGTTTCGGAAGTCCATATTTGAATGACTTGTAATGGAGAATTAAATGAAAAAAATTAATGAAATTATTGGTGATGCTAAAACAATTGGTATTGCCGGTCATATAAGACCTGACGGCGATTGCGTTGGGTCTTGTATGGCGTTATATAACTATTTAAAGAAAAACAGACCTGATTTAACAGTTCAGGTTTATCTTGAAAGTGTTGATGATAAATTTAAAATAATCAAAAACACACAGGATATTTCAACAGAAGGCTATGATGGAACAGTCTATGATTTGTTTATATCATTAGATACAGCAAGTCTTGACAGATTAGGACAAAATCAGGGCTTTTTTGATAATGCAAAAAGAACAGCCTGTATCGACCATCATAAAAGTAATCCGGCTTATGGTGACTACAACTATATTTTGCCTGATGCAAGTTCTGCCAGCGAAGTGTTATATGATTTGTTAGATAATGAATTGTTTGACAAAGACATTGCAGAGCCAATGTATATGGGAATCGCTCATGATTCAGGTGTTTTCAGATTTCAGTCTACATCACCTAAGACTATGAGAATAGCCGCAAACATGATTGAACATGGTGTTGAAGTAAATGAAATTTTAGAAGAAACTTTCTTCAGAAAAACATATAAACAGATGATGGTTACTGCAAAAATCCAAAGTGAAGCAGTTTTAACTATGGATGGCAAATGCATTTATGGTTTCTGTACAAATGAAACCATGGAAGAATACGGCGTAACAAAAAGTGATTTAGATGCTGTAATTGGAGCAATACGAAATGTAGACGGCGTAGAAGTTGCTTTGTTTGTATATCAGCTTGATGAAAATAAGTTTAAAGCAAGTCTTCGTTCAAAAAGATATGTAGATGTAAGTGAAATTGCTGTATCCTTTGGCGGCGGCGGTCACGTTAGAGCTGCCGGATTTGATATTGAAGGAAGCTTGGAAGATGTTATTGAAAAAGTGTTGAAGAAAATCAATAACGTTATTTAATAAAAAGTAAAGAGTGAAGTTATGATTAGTGGAGTTATAAATGTATACAAAGAGCCTGGGTTTACATCCCACGATGTAGTTGCCAAGCTCAGAGGTATATTAAAGCAAAAAAAGATAGGACATATGGGAACTCTCGATCCTAATGCAGTTGGAGTTTTACCGGTGTGTTTAGGCAAGGCAACCAAGTTGTGCGATATTTTATCAGAAAAAGATAAAACTTACGAAGCAACATTGTTACTTGGAACAGAAACAAACACACAGGATACAACAGGAGAAGTTTTAAGTCAGGCAAGTGAAGAGGACTTAAAAAAATTAACTGAGGATCAGGTATTTAAAACCGTAAAAGGCTATATTGGAGAATATGACCAGATTCCACCGATGTTTTCAGCTATAAAAATTGGTGGGGAAAAATTATATAATCTGGCAAGAAGAGGCGAAGTAATTGAACGCCCACCAAGACATTGTAAAATTATTGACATTACAGTAACAAGTATGGAATTGCCAAGAGTTAATATGCATGTTACCTGTTCAAAAGGAACATACATAAGAACGCTGTGTCATGACATAGGTAAGGACTTAGGTGTTGGGGGTTGCATGGAGCAGCTGGTAAGAAGCAGAGTAGATAGATTTAAAGTAGAGGACTCAATTACTCTTTCTCAAATTGAAGAATTTAGAGATAATGGAACCTTGAAAGATTACATTGTACCTGCAGACGAAATGCTTGATATGTATTCAAAGTGCATGGTATCAGAGAATGCGGAAAAATTAGTATACAATGGAAACATATTTACATCAGGAAATACTCTTCTTAAAATGAACCATAAAGAAGGTCAGACTGTAAGAGTATATACACATGATGGAAAATTTATAGGCTTATACATGTTTATTGCAGATAAGCAGATTTATAAACCAATAAAGATGTTTTTGTAAATTCGAAAATAGGAGAAGATATGCAGTGTATATCTATTGATGATAATATAAAATTAAAAAATACAATAGTTACAATTGGAAAATTTGACGGTATACATAAAGGCCATGAAAAGCTATTAGATGAGATAACAAAAAATGCTAATGGCAGACAGAAAGTTGTGTTGACTTTTGAGACATCACCAAAAGCATTTTTGGATAATAATGCCAACAAAACAATTGTAACAGACAGCGAAAAGCAAATGCTTTGTCATAGCCATGGAATTGATGTATACATGAAAATGCCAATGAAAAAGGAATTTTTAGCATTGACTCCTGACCAATTTGTAAAAGAAATTTTAAAGGACAAAATAGGTGCTACAACAATAGTATGTGGGCCTGATTTTACATTTGGCACAAAAGCATTAGGAAATGTACAATTTCTGAAAGATAATCAGAAAAAATATGGCTACAATCTGATAGTTGTAGAAAAAGAGCAATATCATAACAAAGACATAAGCAGTACAGCCATTCGAGAAAAAATAGTGGAAGGCAAAATGCAGGAAGTTAATGATATGCTAAACCATCCATACACAATTATTGGAAAAGTTGAAGAAGGGAAAAAACTAGGAAGGCAAATAGGACTTCCAACAGCAAACATAATTCCAGAAAAAACAAAACTTTTACCACCAAAAGGAGTGTACAAAACAGTTGTAAATGTAGAAGGAAAACGCTTTGCATCAATAACAAACATCGGAGTAAATCCAACAGTGGAAAGTGGAAACCAAATAAAAGTAGAAACACACATTCTAGACTACAAAGAATACATTTACAATGAAATCGTCCAGGTAGAGTTTTACGAGTTCGTCCGCCCGGAAAGAACATTTCCAAACTTAGAAGAACTAAAAACTCAAATCGAAAAAGACATAGAATATTGTAAAAGAATATAAAGCTTTTGAATAATCGCTCCACTAAGGGGCGTATAAAAATAGAGTGTTTTAAACGATAGGAAGCATTTCGTCTATCGAAGCGAGCATAGCTACAATCGCGAGAGATTGTCTGAAACCGCGAAGCGGTTGAGTTATCGGTAGCGATTGTTAATATGCGGCGCAGCGCAGATAGAAATGCGACATGTTTAAAACACTCTATTTTTATACGCCCCTGAGGGAGAAATTAAATAAAAAGATATATTCTATAGTATTATATTTTGCTAATCAAATTTTTTATATTCTTTTACAAGTTTAATGACTGTTCCTGAAAGGAGGAATAGCGCTATTAAGTTTGGAATTGACATAAGCCCGTTGAAGGTATCAGCAATGCCCCAAATTAAGCCTAAATCCATTGTGGCTCCAACTATTGCAACTAAAGCATAAACAACCATAAATGGTTTGATTACCTTTGGTGAAAATAAAAATTCGATACATCTTGCTCCGTATAAGCCCCAACCAAGTATAGTTGAAAAAGCAAAACAACACATGGCAATTGCAGAAAAAATTGAAATCCAGTTACCATAAGTAGAAGTAAATCCAAGTATTGTAAGTTCAGCTCCGGCGTTTGCACCGTAATTAATTGTTACACCACTACAAAGTATAACAAGAGCTGTTAATGTACAAATTACAATAGTATCTGTAAATACTTCAAATATTCCAAAAAATCCCTGTTTAACAGGCTTTTGTGTATCGGCACATGCATGTGCGATTGAACCGGTACCAAGACCTGCTTCGTTAGAAAAAATTCCTCTGGAAACACCACGCTTCATACAAATAAATATGCTACCTACAACACCACCTGTAACTGAACGAGGGTTAAAGGCACCTTCAAATATCGAAGCAAATACAGTTGGCAGGTTTCCGATATTTAATATAACTACGCCAATTGCAAGTGCAATATAAAATAAAGCCATAAAAGGAACTAATTTTTCTGTAACTTTTCCGATTCGTTTAACTCCGCCCAAAAGTACAAGTGCAACTAAAACTGCAATAACAATTCCTAATATTAAATTAATCTGAGGTATTGTTTTTGAAGTGCATACATTATAGTTAAGTAATGCAGAATCAATGGCAGTAGTAATTGTATTAACCTGTGTGGCGTTACCTGTACCAAAAACAGTCAGCACTCCGAAAAGAGAAAATAGAACAGCTAAAAACTGCCATTTCTTTCCAAGACCGTTTTTTATGTAGTACATAGGACCACCAACTAAGTCCCCTTCCTGATTACGTTCTCTAAAATGTACAGCTAGAGTAACTTCAGCAAATTTGGTGCACATACCAAGTAATGCTGAAATCCACATCCAAAATACTGCTCCGGGACCACCTATGGCAATTGCCCCGGCAACGCCGGCAATATTTCCTGTACCAACAGTTGCGGCAAGAGCGGTACATACAGCCTGAAAAGGAGTAATTGAACCGTCACTGGCATCTCTTTTCTTGAAAATACGACCAATAGTTGTTTTCATGGCGTATTTAAATTTTCGTATCTGAATAAATCCGGTACGAATACTCAAATAAAGTCCAACGCCGATAATACAAACCATTGCAGGTACACCCCAAATGAAATTGTTTACAGCACTGTTAATTTCTTCAATAAGTTTTAACATAATAATAATTAACCTCACTATCTTTCGTGAATTCGCTTAAATTGCGCATACTTTGATATTGTACCATATTAAAGTGCTGGTATCAATTTAATATATATAAAGAAAGAGTTTAAAAAATATTAGAAAATTACTAGACAATTTCTTTATTATATAGTAAACTAGTAAAGTATGTTTAATGAACCTACACTAAGTAACCGGATTCTCCGACCATTACTTAAGTGCATGGGGATATATCAAAAATATTTAAGGAGGAAATTATAATGATTTCAAAGGAAGTAAAAGCTCAGCTTACAGCAGAATACGGTAAGACACCTACAGACACAGGTTCACCAGCAGTTCAGGTTGCAATCTTAACTTACAGAATTAAGGATTTAACAGAACATTTAAAGGTAAACCAGAAGGATCATCATTCAAGAAGAGGTCTTCTTAAGATGGTAGGTAAGAGACGTGGTTTACTTGATTACATCAAGGAAAACGATGTAAACGAATACAGAGCTTTAATTGAAAAATTAGGAATTCGTAAATAATTTACTAATTATGAAGTAGAAGCAAGAGAGGATATGTTCCTCCCTTGCTTTTTTTTTATATATCAATTATAATTAAAAAGCTTGTGGTTGTTTACCAAAGCTTGGCAGAAGAACCAAGCCGAAGCCACTGTAAAGGGCAGTAATTTTTACCGGTTTTTACAGTAGTTTCGGATTCTTCTGCAAATGAAAAATAAATATAAGGAGAAGTTACTATATAAATAAGTAACGAAAGAAGATTATGTACAAGAGTTTTAGTATGGAACTTGGTGGCAGAACTCTTACAGTAGATGTAGGAAGAGTTGCTGCTCAGGCAAATGGTGCGGCTTTTATGCACTATGGTGACACAACAGTATTGTCAACAGCTACAGCATCTGACAAACCTAGAGATGGTGTGGATTTCTTCCCATTATCAGTAGAGTTTGAAGAAAAGATGTATTCAGTAGGAAAAATCCCTGGTGGATTTAATAAAAGAGAAGGAAAGGCTTCAGAGAACTCAGTTCTTACAGCACGTGTTATTGACCGTCCTATGAGACCTTTATTCCCAAAGGATTACAGAAACGATGTTTCTCTTAACAACTTAGTAATGTCAGTTGATCCTGAATGCAGACCTGAATTAGTTGCAATGTTAGGTTCAGCTATTTCAACATGTATTTCAGATATTCCATTTGACGGACCATGTGCAATGACACAGATCGGTTTAGTTGATGGTGAATTTATTGTAAACCCAAGTCAGGCAGATTGGGATAACGGTGATTTACAGCTTACAGTTGCTTCAACAAGACAGAAAGTTATTATGATTGAAGCAGGCGCTAACATTATTCCGGAAGCTAAGATGATTGAAGCTATTTACATGGCTCATGACATTAACCAGACAATTATCGAATTTATTGATAAGATTGTTGCAGAAGTAGGTAAGGAAAAACACACATACGAAAGTTGTGCTATACCTGAAGAATTGTTTGCAGCAATTAAGGAAATTGTACCTCCTGAAGATATGGAAGTTGCAGTTTTCACAGATGACAAGCAGACAAGAGAAGAAAACATTCGTCAGATTACAGAAAAGTTAGAAGAAGCTTTTGCTGAAAATGAAGAGTGGCTTGCTGTATTAGGGGAAGCTATTTATCAGTATCAGAAGAAAACAGTTCGTAAGATGATTTTAAAAGATCACAAGCGACCTGATGGAAGAGCATTAAATCAGATTAGACCTCTTGCAGCAGAAACAGACATTGTGCCAAGAGTACATGGTTCAGCTATGTTTACAAGAGGACAAACTCAGATTTGTAACGTATGTACATTAGCTCCGTTATCAGAAGCACAGAGAATTGACGGATTAGATGAAAATGTAAAAACTAAGAGATACATGCATCATTATAATTTCCCTTCATACTCAGTTGGTGAAACAAAACCATCAAGAGGACCTGGACGTAGAGAAATTGGACATGGTGCTTTAGCAGAAAAGGCTCTTATGCCTGTACTTCCAAGTGAAGAGGAATTTCCATATGCTATCAGAACTGTTTCAGAAACATTTGAGTCAAACGGTTCTACATCAATGGCTTCAACATGTTCATCATGTATGTCATTAATGGCAGCAGGTGTTCCAATTAAGGCTATGGTAGCAGGTATTTCATGTGGTCTTGTTACAGGTGATACAGATGATGATTATGTATTACTTACAGATATTCAGGGACTTGAAGATTTCTTCGGTGATATGGACTTTAAGGTAACAGGTACAACAGAAGGTATTACAGCTATTCAGATGGATATTAAGATCCATGGTCTTACAAGAGAAATCGTTGAAGGTGCTATTGCAAGAACAAGAGAAGCAAGATTATTCATTATGGATAATTGTATGAAACCAGCAATTGCTGAACCACGTAAGGAAGTTAATGCTTATGCTCCAAAGATTGAAACAATTCAGATTAACCCTGATAAGATTGGAGATGTAGTAGGTAAGAGTGGTAAAGTTATTAATGCCATTATTGAAGAAACAGGCGTTAAGATTGACATTACAGATGAAGGAATGGTTTCAGTTTGTGGTGTTGACAGAGATATGATTAATAAAGCATTAAAATACATTGAAACAATTGTAAGTGATTTTGAAGAAGGAATGATTCTTGAAGGAACAGTTGTAAGCATTAAAGAATTTGGTGCTTTCGTTGAATTTGCTCCAGGAAAAGAAGGTATGGTTCACATTTCAAAGATTGCAAAAGAAAGAGTTGAACATGTAGAAGATTACTTAACACTTGGTGACAAGGTAAAAGTTAAATGCCTTGGAAAAGACAAGATGGGAAGAATGAGTTTCTCAATCAAAGATGCTAAATAATATATTTTAGAGATAGAAAACCGGCTTCTAAGCTATAGGCTTAAAAGCTGGTTTTTCTATATTAAAAAATGTACAAAAACACTATGATTTGTAGGAATTATGATTTATAATATTTAAGTTACTAGAAATAAAAGTATTTAAATAAAGGATTCAATATGACAGAAGAGAAGAAAATTAAAATTGGAAAAATATTTAACAAGATAACAACAGTATTGTTTGTACTGTTTTTTATATCAGTTTTTGTAATACCTATTATGAATAAGACATTTTTTTTAGTGTCCACAATTGTAATAGCAGTATTATTTTGTATAAGCTGTATTATCAGTCATATTTGTTTAAAAGACTACAAACCACAATAAGAGAAAAGGAGTACGTTTATTATGGAGAATAACAAAGGAACAATTTGTGTGCAGGGGGGGTGGCAACCTAAAAAGGGAGAACCAAGAGTTTTACCTATTTATCAGAGTACAACATTTAAGTATGATACATCAGACCAGATGGGAAGATTATTCGATTTAGAGGATAGTGGATATTTTTACACAAGACTTCAGAATCCAACAAATGATGCAGTGGCACAGAAAATTTGTGATTTAGAAGGTGGTGCTGCAGCGATGCTTACATCCTCAGGACAGGCAGCAAATTTCTATGCAGTGTTTAATATATGCGAGGCAGGAGACCATTTAATATGTTCATCTAATGTTTATGGCGGAACATTTAATTTGTTTGGTGTTACAATGAAGAAGATGGGTATTGATGTAACTTTTGTGGATCCTGAAATTACACCTGAAGACTTAGATAAGGAATTTAAACCTAATACAAAGTGCGTGTTCGGGGAGTCGATTTCCAATCCGTCTTTAGTAGTTTTAGATTTTGAAAAGTTCAGTAAGGCAGCTCACAATCATGGAGTTCCACTTATTGTTGATAACACATTCCCTACACCAATTAACTGTAGACCTTTTGAGTACGGAGCAGATATTGTTACTCATTCAACAACAAAATATATGGATGGTCATGCAATGGCGGTAGGTGGAGCGATTGTTGACAGTGGAAATTTTGACTGGCAGGCACATGGGGATAAATTTCCGGGAATGACACAGCCGGATGATTCTTACCATGGAATAGTTTATTCAGAAAAATTCGGAAAAGCCGGTTATATAACAAAAGCAACAGCTCAGGTTATGAGAGATTTAGGTTCAATACCTTCACCACATAATTCGTTTTTATTAAATGTAGGACTTGAAACTTTACATTTAAGAATGCCTAAACATTGCGAGAATGCATATAAAGTTGCAAAATGGCTTAGTGAGAATGACAAGGTTGCCTGGGTAAATTATCCGGGACTTGAAGGTGATAAATATTATGAGAGAGCTAAGAAATACATGCCAAATGGAACTTGTGGTGTTTTAACATTTGGTATAAAAGGTGGTCGTGAAGCGTCTATTAAATTTATGGATAGCTTAAAGTTTATTGCAATTGTAACTCATGTGGCAGATGCAAGATCATGTGTACTTCATCCTGCAAGTCATACTCACAGACAGATGACAGATGAACAGTTAATTGAAGCAGGAGTACAGCCTGATTTGATTAGATTCTCAGTAGGAATTGAAGACGCAGAAGATATTATTGCAGACTTAGAACAGGCACTTAATCAGTAATATAATTAGAAAATATTGCAGAATAGATTAAAATAATGAATTAAATGAAAGAATAATATGCATAATTTAATGTAAAAACAAGCGAGGAGTAAAATGAAATTTAGACCATGCATTGACATTCATAATGGAAAAGTAAAACAGTTAGTAGGCGGTAGTCTTAAAGATAAAGGAAATCAGGCAGAAGAAAACTTTGTGTCTGAAAAAAACGCTGAAGATTTTGCACAATTATATAAGAAGGACAATTTAACAGGTGGCCATATTATTATTTTAAATGCAGGTGGTTCAGAGTTTTTTAAGGAATCTAAGAAACAGGCAATGTCTGCCCTTAAAGCTTACCCTAATGGAATGCAGATAGGGGGAGGAGTTACGGCAATTAATGCAGATGATTACATAAAAGCAGGTGCCACTCACGTAATTGTAACATCCTTTGTTTTTAAGGACGGAAAGGTTAATTATGGAAATCTCAAAAGCCTTGTAAAAGCTGTTGGAAAAGAACACATTGTTTTAGATCTTAGTTGCAGAAAAAAAGATGGACAATATTATATAGTTACTGACAGATGGCAGAAATTCACTGATGAAAAAGTGAATTTGGAAACTTTGAAAAAATTGTCAGAGTATTGTGATGAGTTTCTAATTCATGGCGTAGATGTAGAAGGAAAATCAGGTGGTATGGAAGAAGAGTTGGTGAGATTGCTGGCTGACTTTACAGAAATCCCAATAACATACGCAGGCGGAATTGGAACAATGGAACAAATCCAAAAGTTCAGAGAAATTTCTAACGGCAGAATGGATTTTTCAATAGGCAGTGCAATTGATTTGTTTGGTGGTCCTATGCCTTATGAACAAATTAAGAGTATCCGTTAATACGATTATAATAAATAATTAAAAGCATTATTAAGTAAGGTTAATAACAGCATTTGTTGTTAACCTTATATTTTTTTGAAAAAGTTGCACAATAATATAAGAAAAATATTGGAGGTGCAACAAATGGATGAAATAAAAGAATATGGACAGACCGATTTAGAAAATAATAACAGGGATAAAAAAATACATCTGTTATGTATTATAGGTGAAATTGAAGGCCATGAAAATGTGTCACAAAATACAAAGGCAACTAAATATGAACATGTTATACCGAAACTTGCCTGTATTGAAGATGACAAAGAAATAGACGGCTTGCTTGTTGTGTTAAACACAGTAGGCGGAGATGTGGAATGTGGACTTGCCATAGCAGAAATGATAGCAAGTTTAAGTAAACCTACAGTTTCTTTAGTTTTGGGTGGTAGTCATTCAATAGGCGTGCCTTTGGCTGTGGCGTCAGATTATTCTTATATAGTAGAAACAGGTACTATGGTCATTCATCCGGTTAGAATGAACGGCATGTTTATTGGCGTTCCACAGACTTATGAATATTTTAAGAAAATACAACAGCGTATTAATCATTTTGTAATTACTCACAGCAAAATAAAAGAAGAACGGTTTATGGAATTAATGACAGAAACTGAAGTTTTAACAAAAGATGTAGGAAGTATTCTTGTGGGAAAACAGGCTGTAGACGAAGGAATAATAAATGAAATCGGCGGTCTTAAAGATGCTATAGGCAAACTTTACCAACTTATAAGTGAAAAAGATAAAAATGTTTAGAAAAATAAGAAAATATGAAAGGCAATAAATAGGCATCTTGAATAAAAGTATGATTAATAGTAAAATATAAAGGATTATGTGTAAGTATAATTAGTTTTAGTATATAAAGAAGAGGTGCAAAGTGGCCAATACAAAAAGTAAAAGTGGAGGCAAAAAATCAAATACAAAGAAAAAGACTACTTCTACAACAAAAAGTAGAAGCAATGCCAAAAGCACATCAAGAGCTGGTAAGGCATCGGAAACAAGAAAGAGAAATGCACAAAAAGCAATAACTCACAAAAAAGTTGTAAAAGAAGTTGATTTGTGGATTGCGGTTGCGGTTGCGTTAGTTCTCTTCCTTAGCAATTATGGTGTATGCGGAATTATAGGCGAGAGACTTAGTTCTGTTATGCTTGGAACTTTTGGATGGATGGGATATATTTTCCCCATCGTATTAGTTATATTTGTAGGTATCATCGTTTTTAACGAAATGAATTCAGGAATCGTAAGTAAGTTAATAACAGGTGCCATTGCATATATTGATTTTTGCTTATTATTTCATCTGATAAGTTACGGAGGCAGTAATCAGTCTAATATATCTATTTATCGTGAATCTGCTAATAATAATTTTAGCGGCGGAATTCTAGGTGGCATATTAGGTAAGGTTCTACATTCTTTATTAGGACTTACAGGTGCATATATTGTGTCTTTAGCAATTTTAATTATTTCAATTGTTATTTTAACGGAAAAACCTTTTATGGCAGCCATAAGAAACAGAGGTATGGATGTATATGAAAATGCTGCCAAAGATGCAGAGGTTAGACGTGAAATTGCTGCCACAAAGAAACAGCGAAAAAAAGAAGAAAAAGACAGACAGCGTGAGATAGAAAGACAGTATAGAAAACAAAGAGCAATAGGTGTAGATTTTGGAAATACAAGATTAGGTGATGAACCAATTGCTGATAGCAATATGGTAAGTAATCAGGCGGCAGCAGAAGCTGTTAATGAAAATGATTCTGCAACCTTTGGAGAAAGTCTGACTAATATTGATATTAATAATCAGGATGATTTAGTTCCAAAGGATAGAGTAGAAGCTGTAAAAGAACCATATAGAAGAACTTCTAAAAAGAAAAGTGTAGCAAAAAATCCTAGTATTAAGAGTTCTTTACCTGATGGTTACGGTGATGGCTTTAGTGAACTGGCAGATAATTATAATAGTCAGGAAGTACATGAAATACATATAGAAGGAATTGATGATGTATTAGATGATGTTCCTGTTCAGGATGACACAGTTTACACTTACGAGGAAGAAGCAAAGAATACTCCTAAGAAGGCAGAAAACAGAGTTGTGGAAAATGATCCTCATGCAACAGACGGAGAATTTACACCAAAAGAAAGAATTATTGTAAGTGAGGAAGCTAAAAAAGCAATGAGTAGAAAACCTTTTGGTATGAATTCCACAGGAGGAGCGGCTGATACTGCTAACACAGCTAATGATAATGTAATAGCAAGCAGTGGCGCAGGTGAAAACGAAGTTGTGAACAGCGTAGATTCTTTAGAAACAGAAACGGTGGCAGATGAAAATAAGAAAATCCCTTCAGAAGGAAAAATTATTTCACCTGTTAAGAAGAAATTGAAATACAAAAAGCCAAGTTACAATCTTTTAAAAGACAGTGAGAATGGCTCAAGCAAAGTAACAAGAGCATCCTTAATGGAAACAGCTAACAAACTGAAACAGGTTTTGGCTAATTTTGGAGTAAGAGTGGAAGTTACAAATGTTAGTAAGGGACCTTCTGTTACAAGATATGAGTTACAGCCTGAAATGGGTACAAAAGTCAGCAAGATTACAGGCTTAGCTGACGATATTAAATTAAATATGGCAGCAGCAGACATAAGAATTGAAGCACCAATTCCGGGAAAGGCTGCTGTAGGTATTGAGATTCCAAATGAAGGACGTGATTCGGTATGTTTAAAAGAACTTTTGATGTCAAAAGAGTTACAGAATCATAAGTCAAAACTTGCTTTCCCGGCAGGAAAAGACATTGCAGGAAAAGTAGTCGTGGCAGATATTGCAAAAATGCCACATATGCTGATTGCCGGAACAACAGGTTCGGGAAAATCAGTATTTACCAATTCAATATTAATGAGTATATTGTATAGAACAACTCCTGAGGAGGTAAGACTTATTGTGATAGATCCAAAGGTTGTTGAATTTCAGGTTTATAACAAGATACCTCATTTATTATATGATGTTGTTACAGATCCTAAGAAGGCGGCAGGTATTTTAAATTGGGCTGTTGCCGAAATGACAACAAGATACAATAAGTTTGCAAAAGCCGGAGCAAGAGATATTGGAAGTTACAACAAAAAAGTTGAAGCGGGCGATGTGGTAGATGACTTAGGCGAAAAGGCAGACAAGCTCCCACAGATTTTGATTGTTATTGACGAGTTGGCAGACCTTATGATGGTTGCGGCAAAAGAAGTGGAAGAAGCTATATGTAGATTGGCACAGCTTGCAAGAGCAGCAGGTATTCATATGGTTATTGCTACACAGAGACCTTCTGTTGATGTAATCACAGGTCTTATTAAGGCAAATATTCCATCGAGAGTTGCCCTTACAGTTGCATCGGGTACAGACTCAAGAACAATTATTGACATGAATGGAGCTGAAAAACTTTTGGGAAATGGTGATATGTTATTTTATCCCGCAGGTTATATTAAACCTGTCAGATTACAGGGCGCTTATGTTTCCGACCAGGAAATTTTTGATACAGTAGAATTTATTAAAAATAACAGTGGCGAGGCAGAATATGATGAATCAATTGATGCTAAATTAACCACAGATCAGGAAGCAATGAGCAATGGTAACAGTGACAGAGATCCTTTATTTGCAGATGCCGGTAGGTTATGTATTGAAAAGAAAAAAGGTTCTACAAGTATGTTGCAGAGACAATTTCGTGTTGGCTTTAACAGGGCAGCACGTATTATGGAACAGTTATGTGATGCAGGCGTAGTTGGTCAGGAAGAAACTAACAAACCTAGAAAAGTCATAATGTCCATGGAAGAATTTGAAAATATTTTATAAGGAGAAGGAAGGCATATGAAAACAGACATTGAAATTGCACAGGAAGCAGAAATGCTACCAATTAAAGAGGTAGCTCAGAGGGTAGGATTACAGGAAGATGATTTAGAATTATATGGTAAATATAAGGCAAAAATTTCAAATGAATACTATGAAAGTATCAAAGATAACGAAGATGGAAAATTAATCCTCGTTACAGCTATTAACCCTACACCGGCAGGAGAAGGAAAGACAACAGTAACAGTAGGACTTGGAGAAGCTTTTGGTAGATTAAATAAAAAAGCTGTTATCGCATTAAGAGAGCCTTCACTTGGACCATGTTTTGGTATCAAGGGTGGTGCAGCAGGCGGAGGGTATGCACAGGTTGTACCAATGGAAGATTTAAACCTTCACTTTACAGGAGATTTTCATGCTATTACATCAGCAAATAACCTTTTAGCAGCAATGCTTGACAACTCAATTCAGCAGGGCAATGAATTAAACATTGATCCTAATCAGGTTGTTTGGAAAAGATGTGTGGATATTAACGACAGAGTATTAAGAAATATTGTTGTAGGTCTTGGACGTAAGGTTGATGGAACTGTAAGAGAAGACCATTTTGTTATTACAGTAGCATCAGAAATTATGGCAATTTTATGCTTAGCAACAGATTATGCAGACTTAAAGGAAAGATTTGGAAAAATCATTGTTGCTTATACATATGACGGAGAACCTGTTACAGCAAAAGATGTTAAGGCTGTAGGTTCAATGGCAGTATTATTAAAGGATGCCATGAAACCAAACCTTATTCAGACTTTGGAACATACACCTGCATTAGTACATGGTGGTCCATTTGCAAACATTGCTCATGGATGTAACTCAGTTAAGGCAACAAAAACAGCTTTAAAGATGGCAGATTATGTTATTACAGAAGCAGGTTTTGGTGCTGACCTTGGAGCAGAAAAGTTCTTAGACATCAAATGTAGAAAAGCAGGTTTAAAACCTGATTGTGTAGTTTTAGTAGCAACAGTTAGAGCACTTAAATATAACGGTGGTGTTGCAAAAGAAGACTTGTCAGAAGAAAATCTCGATGCTTTAGCAAAAGGTATTGTAAACCTTGAAAAGCATATTGAAAACTTACAGAAATTCGGTGTGCCTGTAGTAGTAACATTAAACCAGTTTATTACAGATACAGAAGCAGAATATGAATACATTAAGAACTTCTGTGAAGAAAGAGGATGTGAATTCGCATTAGCAGAAGTTTGGGCAAAAGGTGGAGAAGGCGGAATCGCATTAGCAGAAAAGGTTATAGAAACAATAGAAACAAAACCTTCAAACTATGCACCTTTATATCCTGATGATATGCCAATTAAAGAAAAAATTGAAACAATTGCAAAAGAAATTTACGGTGCAGATGGAGTTACATACTCACCTGAAGCAGAAAAAGCAATTGCAAACGTAAACAAACTTGGATACAGCGATTATCCTGTATGTATGGCCAAAACTCAGTTCTCATTATCAGATGACAGAAGTAAGTTAGGAAGACCTACAGGATTCAAGATTAACATAAGAGACGTATATATTTCAGCAGGTGCAGGCTTTGTAGTTGTACTTACAGGCAACGTAATGACAATGCCTGGCTTATCAAAGAAACCGGCAGCATACGAAATCAACTTAACAGACGGCGGAAAAATTCAAGGATTATTCTAGAATTACTCCAGAGTTGCTCAAGTATACCGCATTGTCTGTGGAACAAATAAGAAAATGTATGTTTTGAAAATTTTGAGAATAAACAACATTATAAGAAAGTGCTTGGAAGCCGTCGGTTCATAAAGGTGACGAAAGCAGCTTTACAGAACCGCTACGAGCTGGAAGCAGTGGAAGCGTGCTTTCGTTAATTTGTTTATTCTCAAAATAGTAAAACAGAACTAAAAAGGAGAAGAAATGGCAAAGATTATAGATGGAAAAGCTATTTCAGCAGAAATAAAAGAAGAACTAAAAGAAAAAGTAGCTGAATACAAAAAGCAGGGAGTTGAAATTACGTTAGCTGTAGTTAAAGTTGGAAATGACCCTGCATCAGCAGTTTATGTAAGGAATAAGGAAAAGGCATGTGAATATGTAGGCATTACATCAAGAACATTAGCACTTCCTGAAGAAACAACAGAAGAAGAACTTTTAAAAGTAGTTAATGACTTAAATGAAGACAAGGCAGTAAATGGTATTTTAGTACAGTTGCCACTTCCAAAGCACATTGACGAAAGCAAAGTTTTACTTGCAATTGACAGTAACAAGGATGTTGATGGATTCCATCCTGTAAATGTTGGTAAAATGGTTATTGGTGAAGAAACATTTCTTCCATGTACACCGGCAGGTATCATTGAAATGCTAAAAAGAACAGATGTTGAAATTTCAGGCAAGGAATGTGTTGTTATTGGCAGAAGTAACATTGTTGGTAAACCAATGTCAATGTTAATGTTAAAAGAAAATGCTACAGTTACAATTGCTCATTCTAGAACAAAAGACTTAAAGGAAGTAACAAAGAGAGCAGATATTTTAATAGCCGCAATTGGAAAAGCTAAGTTTGTTACAGCTGATTATGTAAAAGAAGGTGCTGTAATAATTGACGTTGGTATGGACAGAGATGAGAATGGCAAGTTATGTGGAGATGTGGATTTTGATTCAGTTTCACAGGTTGCAAGTGCAATTACTCCTGTTCCGGGAGGCGTTGGCCCTATGACAGTTACAATGTTATTAGTGAACTGCTTAAGAAGTGTAGAATTAAACAAATAAAGGCTAATTCACTTATTAGCCATAAAAAAGATGTTTATAATGAAAGGATGGTTGTATGTTTGCAAATATAATAGTTGATATTTCACATGAAAAATTAGACCGTCCTTTCGGATACATCATACCTAAAGAACTTGAAGATAAAATATCCGTAGGAACAGCCGTAATGATTCCTTTTGGAAGAGGAAACAGACTTATTTCAGGATATGTTATTGAAATAACAGATACCCCCGGCTTTGATGTAAGTAAAATGAAACCAATTCATTCTGTTGTAGAAAATGCTACATCAGTTGAGGGAGAGTTGATTAAACTTGCCTGGTGGATAAAGGAAAACTACGGTTCAACTATGAATCAGGCACTAAAAACAGTAATACCTGTAAAACAAACAGTACGAGGTATTGAGAAGAAAACCATTGTTCTTAATTTATCTAAGGAACAGTTAGAAGAAAAAATTCAGACATATACGAAGAAAAATGCAAAAGCAAGAGTCAGACTTTTAAATGAATTAAGTAACACAGACAGATTATCAAAGAATCTGGTTGTGGATAAATTAAATATATCAGCAGGCACATTAAAAGCAATGGAACAGCTTGGAGATATTATAATAGAAACTGACACAGGCTATAGAAATCCTGTTAAAAAAATTGAGCAAAAAGCATATGATATTATTTTAAATGAACAGCAAAGACAGGTTTCAGAAAACATAAAAAAAACTATGGATTTCAGAAAGGACAGTAAGCCCAATATTCATTTAATCCATGGAATTACAGGAAGTGGAAAAACAGAAGTATATATAGATTTAATTGACTATACAATCAGTAAAGGAAAAGCGGTAATAGTTTTAATACCGGAGATTGCATTAACATACCAAACTGTAATGAGATTTACAAGAAGGTTTGGTGACAGAGTTTCAATTATTAATTCAAGATTGTCAAAAGGTGAGAGATACGATCAGTTTGAAAGAGCAAAAAACGGTGATGTTGACATAATGATAGGTCCAAGATCAGCGTTGTTTACACCTTTTAAGAATTTAGGTTTAATAATAATTGACGAGGAACATGAAAGTGCCTATAAAAGTGAATCAGTGCCTAAGTATCATGCAACGGAAGTGGCAATAAAAAGAGCAAAAGACGTGGGAGCAACGTTAGTATTAGGATCAGCCACACCTTCTGTAGAATCTTACTATAGGGCAAAAAATGGCGCGTATAAGCTACATGTATTAAACAAAAGAGAGAAAGGTAATTTACCGGAAGTACATGTAGTTGATTTAAGAGAAGAATTAAAGAATGAAAATAAATCTATTTTTAGTATTGAATTACAGAATTTGATAAAAGACAGATTAGAAAAAAAGCAACAGACAATGTTGTTTATAAATAGAAGGGGCTATGCAGGATTTGTGTCCTGTAGAGATTGTGGTGAAGCAATAAAGTGTCCCCATTGTGACGTAACGTTAAAACTTCATAGAAACAGAAAGTTAGTTTGCCATTATTGTGGTCATACAGAAAATATGCCTACACTTTGTCCAAAATGTGGTTCTAAATATTTGGGCGGTTTTGGAATAGGAACCCAGCAAATTGAAACTGCCGTAAAGAAAATGTTTCCTCACGCAAAAGTTTTGCGAATGGATGCAGACACAACTTCAAAAAAAGGTGGGCATGACGAAATTTTATCAGCCTTTGCTAACAGAGAAGCTGATATTTTAGTTGGCACACAAATGATTGTAAAAGGTCATGACTTTCCGGGAGTTACCTTAGTAGGTGTAATTGCAGCTGACATGTCATTGTATTCATCAGACTATTGTGCAAATGAAAGAACATTTCAACTTATTTGCCAGGCAGCAGGTAGAGCCGGTAGAGGTGAATTGCCGGGCATTGCCATTGTCCAGACCTATTCACCTGACAATTACAGCATCGAAACAGCAGGCAGACAAAATTATGAAGAATTCTATGAAGAAGAAATTGCTTACAGAAAACTTATGAAGTATCCGCCGGTATCGAACATGGTTTCCATTTTACTTCAGGGAAGAGAACAGAAGCAATTAATAGAAGTTACTAATTATTTAGTGGAAATAATAAAGAATTACAAAGATAAATATTTTAAGGAACTGTTTGTTATTGGACCGGCAGATCCACCTGTAGGAAAAATAAATGACATATACCGAAAAATAATTTACTTAAAAAGTGACAGCAGACAGGGAATTATCCAATTAAAAAATTATTTAGAAGATGTTATAAACAGTTCACAGAAATTCAAAAAAATTAATATACAATTTGATTTTAAAGCGTAGTAAAGGAGATAAAAATGGCTATAAGAAATATTAGAGAATTAGGGGAAGAATGTTTAAGAAAGGTATGTAAACCTGTAAAAGATGTTAATCTTAGAACAAAGATTTTAATAGGCGACATGTTTGATACAATGTATGAAGCAAATGGCGTTGGACTTGCAGCACCACAGGTTGGAATTCTTAAAAGAATTTTTGTAATTGACTGTGGTGATGAAGAAGGAAACAGTGTGCCATATGTATTCATTAATCCGGAAATTTTAGATAGAGACGGAAGTCAGACAGACTATGAAGGCTGTCTTAGTGTACCTGGAAAATCAGGTAAGGTAACAAGAGCCAACTGGGTAAAAGTCAGAGCTTACAATGAAAAAATGGAAGAATTTGAAATGGAAGCTGAAGGCTTACTTGCAAGATGTATTCTTCATGAAAATGACCATTTAGATGGTGTAATCTATGTAGATAAAGTAGAAGGTCGTTTATACAATAACGAAGAGTTACAAGATGAAGAATAAGTAATTGCAGAGACAGTTACTTATAACTACAGAGAGAAAAACAGATAATAGTAAGGTACAGTATATAATTGTGCTTATTAATGGAGGAGTATATGAGAGTAGTATTTATGGGAACACCGGATTTTTCAGTTCCGGCTTTAGAAAAAATTGCAGACAAACATGAGGTTGTGGCAGTTGTAACACAGCAGGACAGACCAAAGGGACGTGGACATAAAATGCAGTTTACTCCTATAAAAGAAAAGGCGGTAGAACTAAATATACCTGTTTATCAGCCTGAAAAAGTCAAGAATCCTGAATTTGTTCAAGTATTAAAAGAATTAAAGCCTGATGTGATTGTAGTAATTGCATTTGGACAGATTCTCTCAAAAGAAATTTTGGATTTACCAAAATACGGTTGCATAAATGTTCATGCATCATTGCTTCCTGAATATAGAGGAGCAGCGCCAATTCAATGGGCTGTAATTGATGGCAAAAAGGAAAGTGGTGTTACAACAATGTACATGGCAGAAGGCCTTGATACAGGTGACATAATAGACAAGAAGATTGTGGAATTAGATAAAAAAGAAACAGGTGGCAGTCTTTTTGATAAATTAGCAATTACAGGTGGTAGTCTTATTTTAGAAACATTAGAAAAGTTGGAAAATAATACTGCAGTAACTATTCCACAGGATGATGATAAGTCAACTTATGCAGGTAAAATCACAAAAGAATTAGGTCATATAGATTTTACAAAGTCAGCAGAAGAAATCGAGCGATTAATCAGAGGACTTAATCCATGGCCAAGTGCATTTACATATCTTGATGAAAAGGTATTAAAAATATGGGATGCAGATGTTATAGATGAAGAAGTAGTAGAAGAGCCGGGAACAATTATTAGTACAAATAAAACATTAAAAGTTGCCACAGCAGATGGCTATTTGGACATTAAGGAATTACAGTTACAGGGGAAGAAAAGAATGGACGTTGTATCCTTTTTAAATGGATATAAAATAAATTCTACAAAATTAGGTTAAACTATATGAAGTTTTAAATAGGAGGTAGTTGTATGCTTTACGGTTTTTATTTTGATCCAACATATATTTTGATTATTATTGGCATGGTTTTATGTCTAGCAGCATCGGCTCATGTTAATTCAACATTTAATAAATATTCAAGAGTGAGAAGCAATTCGGGAATGACAGGTGCTCAGGCAGCACAGAGAATTTTGGAATCACAGGGGATATATGATGTGTCAATCAGACATATTTCAGGTAATCTTACAGATAACTATAACCCATCAACAAAGGTATTAAGTTTGTCAGATGCAACTTACGGAAGCACAAGTGTAGCGGCAATTGGTGTGGCGGCTCATGAGTGTGGTCATGCAATGCAGCACAACAAAGGCTATGCACCAATATCCGTTAGAAATGCGCTAGTACCATTTGCTAACTGGGGTTCAAGATTATCATGGGTTTTAATTATTATAGGTATTATCTTTTATGGACAGGGAACAGGTCAGACAATGATTAATATTGGTATATTTGCTTTTTCTTTAGCCGTTTTATTTCAAATTGTCACATTGCCTGTAGAGTTTAATGCGTCAAACAGAGCCATTAGAGTTTTGGAATCCACAGGTATTTTTGGAACATCAGAATTAAAATGTACCAAAAAGGTACTAGGGGCAGCAGCTTTAACATACGTTGCGGCAGCAGCATCATCGATTTTACAGTTATTAAGATTAATCCTATTGTTTGGAGGACGAGATGACGACTAATGGTAATCCACAGGTCAATTTAAGAAATATTGTTTTAACTATGCTTTGTAAAGTAGAGGACGGAGCAAAAAGTCATATTGTTTTAAAAGAAACATTAGACAGTTACGATTATTTAGATAAACAGAAAAGAGCATTTGTAACTGTTTTGTTTAAAGGCACAATTGAAAGACAAATAGAGCTTGATTATATTATTAATCAATTTTCAAAAACAAAAGTTTCAAAAATGAAGCAGGTAATTAGAAATATAATCAGACTTTCTGTATATCAGCTTAAATACATGAACAATGTACCTGACTCGGCAGCCTGCAATGAGGCAGTGAAGCTTGTTAATAAAAGAAAAATGTCAGGGCTAAAAGGTTTTGTTAATGGTGTTTTAAGAAACATATCAAGAAGTCTTGATAAAATAGAATATCCAAAAGATAAAAAAGAATATTTGTCTGTGTGTTATTCAATTCCTATGTGGATAATAGAAATGTGGTCCGAGCAGTATGGAATTGAGAGAACAGAACAGATTTTAAATAGTTTGTATGAAACAAATGAGTACACAACCATACGAGTAGATTCTAATAAGATGTCACCAAAGCAGGTTATTGCTGAGTTTGAAAAGGAAAACATTTCCGTAAAACAATCAGAACTTTATGGAAATGCTTTGTATATTAAAGGTTACGATTCTCTTGAAAAGTTAAAGTTATTTGAAGATGGCATAATAACTGTACAGGACGAAAGTTCCATGTTAGTAGGTCTTGCAAGTGGAGTTAAAGAAAATGATTATGTTATGGATGTTTGTGCGGCTCCAGGCGGGAAGAGTATTCACATAAGCCAGCTTATGAATGGAACAGGAACAGTTCAGGCAAGAGACTTAACAGAGAATAAAGAAAGATTAATTAAAGAAAATATTTCCCGAATGAAAATTAAAAATATAGAAACAAAGGTTTGGGATGGAACAAAAGAGGACAAAGAGGCTATTGGAAAAGCAGATGTTGTTATTGCAGATGTTCCATGCTCAGGACTTGGAATTATTGGAAATAAAAGTGACATAAAGCACAATGTTTCTAAGGAACAGATTTTTCAGTTAGTGGAAATTCAAAGAAAGATATTAGAGCAGGCATGTAAGTATGTTAAAATAGGTGGTAGATTAGTCTACAGTACATGTACTGTAAACAAATACGAAAATAATGAAAATGTAGAATGGATAGAGAAAAATTTGCCATTGAGAAGAACTGATTTCGGAGAGCTTTTTCCAAAGAAGTTAGATAATGGGAATGGCATGATTCAAATATTCCCAGGAGATTACAACATGGACGGATTTTTCATATCAGTATTTGAAAAAATAAAGGATTAATATGGACGAAAAGAAGGATATAAAATCTTTTAATTTGAAAGAATTAAAAGAAGAAATGGAAAAAATCGGTGAAAAGTCTTTTAGGGCGAAACAGATTTATCAGTGGTTACATAAAGAAAAAGTTACTGATTTTGAAGAAATGACAAACATATCAAAGGCCTTAAGACAAAAATTAAATGACCAGTACGAAATTAGAAATGTAAAAAAGCATGAAGTTCTAATTTCGAAAATTGATGGTACAAGAAAATATCTTTTTGAAATAAAAGGCGGCTCCATAATAGAGAGTGTTCTTATGAGATATCATCATGGTAATTCAGTATGCATATCAACACAGTCAGGTTGCAGAATGGGCTGTAGATTTTGTGCTTCAACTTTAAATGGTTTAGAGCGCAATTTGACAACTTCTGAATTGTTAGGACAGATATATGAAATTGAGAAAGACATTAATGAAAAAGTTTCCAATGTAGTTCTTATGGGAAGCGGGGAACCTATGGACAACTTTGATAATGTAGTTAAATTCATTCAGATGATTTCAGATGAAAATGGAGCTAACATCAGTCAGAGAAACATAACACTTTCAACATGTGGAATTGTACCGAAGATTAATGAGTTGGCAGACATGCATTTTCAAATAACTTTAGCATTATCACTTCATGCATCAAACAACGAAACAAGAAAAAGCTTAATGCCTATTGCATATAAGTATTCTATTGATGAAGTAATAAATGCCTGCAAAAATTATTTTGCCAAAACAGGCAGAAGAATTACCTTTGAATATAGTCTTGTGGCCGGACAGAATGATACTGTGGAAGAAGCCGATGCTTTATGCAGATTAGTAAAAGGAATGAATTGCCATATTAATCTTATACCTGTAAATCCTATAAAAGAACGCGATTATGTTCAATCCGGTAAAAAAGCAGTAGAGCAGTTTAAAAACAGGGTTGAAAAAAATAAGATAAATGTTACTATAAGAAGGGAAATGGGCAGAGATATTAACGGTGCCTGTGGACAGCTTAGAAACGAGGCAATGAAAGGAAGAAAGGAGGAAAGCAATGTCTAGAGAAATAATAAATGCTTTTGGAAAAACAGACGTTGGATTAATGAGAACAATTAATCAGGACAGTATTTTCACATCTATTGAACCAATAGGTAAGCTCCCTAATCTTTTTATTGTTGCTGACGGTATGGGAGGACATAAGGCAGGTGACGTTGCATCCAGGGCTGCAATTGAGAAGTTCGTAAAGTATGCATGTACAACTCACATGTCAGATCCTGCAAATATTTTAGATTCAGGAATTATATCAATTAATAAAGAAATATATGACATGGCAATTTCAAACAAGGATTATAGTGGTATGGGAACTACTTTTGTAGCGTGCTCAATAGTGGATAATCATGTATATATTGCTAATGTTGGGGATAGCAGATTATATTTAATCGGTAGAGATATCAGACAGATTACAAGAGATCATTCTCTTGTTGAAGACATGGTAAGAATGGGAATGATTGACAAGGAGGAAGCAAAAACTCATTACAAAAAGAATGTAATAACAAAAGCTATAGGGGTGGCAGAAGACAGAACTGCAACACCTGATATTTTTGAAATAGAAATATCAGACGGTGAGAAGCTTTTGTTATGCTCAGATGGTCTTACAAATATGGTTGAGGACTATGAAATTAAAAAGATAGTAACCAAAAACGAAAGAATCGAGGATGCAGTAAGAGCATTGATTGATCAGGCAAATGAGAATGGTGGAAAGGATAATATATCAGCAATTCTAATACAACCTGTATTGGGCAAGGAGTAAAACTATGTTGGAAAAAGGGAATTTTATAAATAACAGATATGAGATTATTAATCCTGTTGGAGCAGGTGGTATGTCTGATGTCTATAAAGCAAAAGATCATAAATTAAACAGAAATGTTGCTATAAAAGTATTAAAAACAGAATATAGCAAAGATAAGAATTTTGTATCAAAATTCAGAGTAGAGGCACAGTCAGCTGCAAGTCTTATTCACCCTAACATTGTAAATGTATATGATGTAGGTGAAGATGATGGACTATATTACATAGTTATGGAACTTATTGAAGGCATAACTTTAAAAAAATATATTGAGAAAAAGGGCAAGCTTTCTTTTAGAGAGACAATTAGCATAGCAATCCAGATTGCCAACGGAATTGAGTGTGCCCATAACAATCAAATTGTTCATAGGGATATTAAACCACAGAATATTTTAATATCCAGAGAAGGCAAGGTAAAAGTAACAGATTTCGGTATTGCAAGGGCAGCATCTGCCAATACAATTAACGGAAATGCAATGGGATCTGTGCATTATATATCTCCTGAACAGGCAGGCGGACAATATGTTGACGAGAAAAGTGACATATATTCCCTTGGTATTACAATGTTTGAAATGTACACAGGTCGCGTTCCTTTTGACGGAGAATCAACTGTGTCAATTGCTCTTAAGCATATTCAGAGCAATGTGCCAAGTGTACGTGAATATGTACCAACGGTGCCTGTAAGCATTGAGAAGATTATTCTTAAATGTACACAGAACAAAGCTGACAGGAGATATCCAAAGATATCATTACTTATATCAGATTTAAAAAGAGCTTTGGCAGAGCCAAATGTTGATTTTGTACAGTTGGACACATCAAACATTGGTGGTTCAACAGTCATGATTACAGATGATGAAATTAACCAAATTAGAAAAGGCTCAAGTGATAATAGAAAAGATACAGTTGAAGATACTTTAGATGACGAAAACGATATTGATAAATTAAATCCTAAAATGGACAGAATTGTGTCTGTTGGTGGAATTATTATTGGAATTATCGCTTTATTAATTGCAACTGTAGTAGCAACATTATTTATTAGTGATAATAATTTTGATTTCGCAAAAAAAGCAGAAACAGTAGAGGTTTCAACTGTCCCATCAGATAAGACTATTGTACCTAATGTTTTAGGTCAGACTTTAGATGATGCAGAACAATTACTTCATAAAAACTATTTAGGATATAAATATGATTCAAATTATGTATATAGCGATATTTATCCTAAAGATACAATTGTTTCACAGTCTATTGATTCAGGAAAAATGGTTGATAGAAACGAAACAGTTACTTTGGTAGTAAGTAAGGGAGCAAAGAAAATTACAGTTCCATCAGGTATTGTAAATTCTTCATTGGAAACAGCCAAAGATACAATCAAAAAAGCAGGTCTTAAAACTGAGGTTGTATATGAATACAGTGACAGAAGTATTGATGTGGTTATTTCATGTTCACCATCAGAAAGAGCATCTGTTTCAAAGAACAGTATTGTTACTTTAAAAGTAAGTAGAGGAAGAACAGTAAAGGATAATCAGAGTGTATACACAGTGCCTAATTTAGTAGGAATGGAACAGGGAAAAGCTCAGGCTAAGATTTCATCATCAGGATTTAGCATTGGTGCTGTTAGAGAAGTTTACGATGAAAAAATTGAAAAAGGAATTGTTATCAGACAGACTCTTAAAGCCGGTACTTTAATCCCATCAGGGGCTACAATAGGTTTAGTAGTAAGTAAAGGACCGGAAAATCCAGAAGAGTACAAGGCAACATATACATTTGCTTTGGAAGATTTAGTTGACTCTGATGGAAATCCTATTACAGAAGGTGTTGTAAGTGTTGCTGTTGACGAAGTTTTACAGAAAGTAGACAAAAAACACTCAGACGTTTCTAAGTGGGATGGAGATTACACAATGGACTTAACCAGCGAAACAAAGGGGAAAGCTACTATTGAGTTGTTCGTAAATGGAAAGAGTGTAAAGAAAGATACAGTTAAATTTAAATAGAAAAGCCCACCCGTAAGGGTGGACTTATCTATGTGAAACTAAAATACACAAACATATAATTTGCTAAGGTGGATATTTATAATATGCACAAGTGATTTGTCAAGGCAGATTATTTATATTAAGTATAGGTGATTCGTCACAGTAGATTATTTATTAAATACAAGTGAGGGTGATATTATTAAAAAGCAGGGCAAGATAATAAAAGGAATAGCGGGATTTTATTATGTAATAGCAGAGGAAAATATATACGAGTGTAAGGCAAAAGGCGTTTTCCGAAATAAAAGGATAAAACCGTTAGTAGGTGACAATGTTGAAATTGACATTATTGATGAGGAAAAGAAAAAAGGTAATATAACTTTAATAAAAGAAAGAGAAAACGAATTAATGAGACCGGCTGTTTCTAACATAGATCAGGCTATGATAGTTTTTGCGGTAAAACAACCGGATCCTAATTTGAACCTTCTAGACAGATTTCTTGTAATGATGGAGTATCAGAATATTGAAACTATTATATGCTTCAATAAAAAAGATATTGGCAATGAAGAATATATGGATTATCTGAAAAATATTTATAACCTTGCCGGATACAAAGTAATATTTGCCAGTGCCACAGAAGACGAAGGCGTGCATAAAGTAAGAGAACTCTTGAAGGGAAAAACAACCGTTTTTGCAGGCCCTTCAGGTGTTGGGAAATCTTCAATGCTCAACACATTGACAAAAGATTACACAATGGAAACAGGAAGTGTAAGTGAAAAAATAGGAAGAGGCCGTCATACAACAAGACATTCTGAAATGTTTGAGATTGACAAGGATACATTTGTGTTTGACACGCCGGGATTTAGTTCACTGTTTGTTCCGGGAATGACAAAAGAAAAGTTAGAGGACTGTTTCCCAGAATTTGGAGAACATCTTAATAATTGTCGTTTTGTAGGTTGCGCTCACAATAACGAGCCGGACTGTGCTGTAAAGGATGCTTTAGAGGAAAACAAAATTGCACAGTCAAGATATGATAATTATATTTTAATGTATAACGAATTAAAAGAAATGGAAAAACAGAGATATTAAAATAAGAAATAAATAAGGAGAGAATTATGATTAAATTATCACCATCAATTTTATCAGCAGATTTTGCAAATTTAGGACAGGACGTAAAAAGAATCGATGTAGGAGGCTGCGATTGGATTCATGTGGATGTTATGGATGGAATTTTCGTTCCAAATATTTCTTTCGGTATGCCTGTTATTAAGGCAATCAGAAGTTACACATCAAAATTTTTTGACGTACACTTGATGATAAAGGAACCAATCAGATATATTAAAGAATTTAAAGCTGCAGGCGCAGATTTGCTTACAATACATGTGGAAGCCTGTGAGAACGTAAAAGAAACTATTGATGAAATCAAAAAACAGGGCATGAAAGTGGGCTTGGCGATAAATCCTGAAACAAAAGCAGAAGAAGTGTTCCAATACATTAATGATGTTGACATGGTTTTAGTAATGACAGTACATCCGGGATTCGGTGGTCAGTCATACATAGATGATTGTACAGACAAGGTAAAAGTAATTAGAGAAAAAGCAAATTCAGAAAATAAAGATTTGCTTATACAGGTAGATGGTGGAATTACAACAGCTAATGTTGAAACACCAATTAAAGCAGGTGCCAATGTAATAGTTGCAGGTTCGGCAGTATACAAAGGTGATGTGGAAGGAAATATTAAAAACTTTAAAGAAATCTTTGAAAATGTAAAATAAATATTAGATAAGATAACATGAGTTAGTACAGCGTACTCTATTATAGATGTGCTTTATTGTAGTCTTTTAAGTGGAATAGAAGGTAGTGGCTCATAAAGTTTTTTAGATATGAAAAAAGAAAAAAATATTACATAAAAAGCGTAAGATTAGAAATGTTAATCTTACGCTTTTTATGTAATGGAGAGAATGTCGCAAACAACATCCTCTTTTATATAATAGTAAATTTTCGGAAAATTCTACTACATAATAATTAAACATTAAATCTAAATGTAATAACGTCGCCGTCTTTTACAACATAGTCTTTACCCTGGAGACCAACTAAACCGGCTTCTTTTGCATCTTTCATAGAACCACATTTAATTAAGTCATCGTAGGCAACAACTTCTGCACAAATAAAGCCTCTCTCAAAATCAGTATGGATTTTGCCGGCAGCCTGTGGAGCTTTAGTTCCTTTCTTGATTGTCCAGGCTCTTGTTTCGTCTTCGCCTGAAGTAAGGTAACTGATAAGTCCAAGAAGAGAGTAGCTTGCCTGAATTAATTTATCTAATCCTGACTGCTTAATGCCTAAGTCTTCTAAGAACATTTGCTTTTCATCGTCGTCAAGTTCTGCAATTTCCTGTTCGATTTCTGCACTAATAACAAAAACTTCGCAGTTATTGTCTGTTGCAAATTTTCTAACAGCGGCAACATGGTCATTTGAGTTGCCATCATCAGCTAAATCATCTTCTGAAACGTTAGCTGCAAAAATAACAGGCTTAGCTGTTAATAAGTTATATTCCTGAAGCCATGCAAGTTCATCTTCGTCTTCAGTTTCAAATTTGATAGCAAGATTTCCATCTTCAAGGAATTTCTTCATTCTTTGCTGGAAATCAAGTTCTTTTGCAAGTGCCTTGTCATTTCTTGCGCCTCTTGTTGTCTTTGCAATTCTTCTTTCTAATATTTCAACATCAGAGAAAATTAATTCAAGATTAATTGTTTCAATATCTCTAATAGGATCAACGCTTCCGTCTACATGGATAACGTTAGTGTCTTCAAAACATCTTACAACATGTACGATAGCATCAACTTCACGAATGTTGGCAAGAAACTGGTTTCCTAAACCTTCACCTTTTGAAGCTCCTTTTACAAGTCCTGCAATATCAACGAATTCGATTACGGCAGGAATAGTTTTTGCTGAGTTGTACATTGCTGTTAATTTATCTAATCTCTCATCCGGAACAGAAACAACACCTACATTTGGATCAATAGTACAAAAAGGGTAGTTTGCTGATTCAGCACCGGCTTTTGTTAAAGAATTAAATAAAGTACTTTTACCTACATTTGGTAAACCAACTATACCTAATTTCATTTTTTGTTCCTCCATTCTTTGGTAATACCAAAGGTAAGTTTATCATATTTTTACAAGTGGGGCAATGCACAATAATAGATATTATGGGGCTTGTGTATAATACTTATTGTGCTTGTACAATAATAGTTGTTACAAAGCGTGTGATAATAGTTACTATGCCTGTACAATTATAGTTATGGTAGGGTGGGCAATAATATTTGCTTGGGGTTGAATATATTTCCTGTAACTGATAAGATAAAAAACAGAAAAAAGGTGATCTTGCAATACGAAGTTTCTGTTCCGGTATAAGGATTAGTTATTTACCATAAATATGAATCTTATATATGTTGTAATGTGAGATCATTAGCAAAAATAAGGAGAGACACATGGACATTCAATTTCCAAATTTACACATTAATATAGAAAATTTACCTAAGAGTTTTAATTTCTTTGGGGTGGATATCGCTTTTTACGGGTGCATAATTGCCCTGGGTATGATTTTAGGCATTGCACTTGTTTGTTATATAGCAAAGACTTCAGGTCAGGACTATAACGAATACATTGATTTTGCGTTATATGCCATTATTTTTAGTGTAATCGGAGCAAGATTATATTATGTAATTTTCAGTTGGGATTATTATGGAAAACATCCAAACGAAATATTAAATATAAGAGAAGGTGGACTTGCAATTTACGGTGGTGTAATAGCAGGGGTACTTGTATGTTTAATATATACAAGGGTGAAAAAACTTTCGTTTAAAAAAATTGCAGACACTGCAGTATACGGTTTAATACTTGGACAGATTATAGGAAGATGGGGCAACTTCTTTAATAGAGAAGCTTTCGGTGGGGTAGCAAAAGACTCCAGCCCATTAATGATGAAAATATTCTTCGGTGACAAATACAGCATATCTCAGGTGCCTGATGCAGTAAGACAGGGGATGGAAACATTAAAAGGCAAAACATTAAGTGAAATAGGATATATACAGGTACAGCCAACATTTTTATACGAATCCCTTTGGAACCTGTGTGTTCTAATATTAATGCTTACTTTTAGAAAAAAGAAAAAATTTGATGGCGAGATTTTATTATGGTATTTACTTGGCTATGGAACAGGCAGAGCCATTATAGAAGGTATGAGAACAGACCAGTTAATAATGCCTGTAACGGGGTGGCCGGTATCTCAGGCATTGTCAATAGTAGTTGCGGCGGTAGCACTGACTATAATAATTGTTAAACGTGTGCAGATAAAAAGAGCACAACAGTAATAAAAATATGAAAAAAATAATAAATGATATAAAGTAGATTATAAACTGAATTAAAAATTAAATAAGAAATTAAATAAGAAATAACTGAAAAGAGAAACTGTTATGTTGATAACACCTAGTGTGTAAGTCGACCTGACAGTTTTTCTTTTTTTGCTATTTGTCAAGCTTAGGAGGGAACTATATTTTTTATTTTTGCACAGAAATGGTTAAAAAATATTTTTCCCCACAAAAATATGAAAAAATAGGAAAAATTCCCCACCAGGCGTAAATTATCATGTGAAAAATAGAAAAACAGCCCTATTTATGGGAGAAAATACCACAAAATTAATTTCATAAAAAATAAAAAAATGGTTGCAATAATGATGGAAATGGTATAGAATTTACCTATGAGTGGTGAATTTTACCCATAAAGTGGTGAAAAGTGGTGGAAATATTAGGAATTAAGCAGAAGACAAGAGTAGGTGAGTTATATGTTTACAGGTGAACAAACTCAAAAAATGGATACTAAAGGCAGAACAGTTATCCCTTCAAAGATAAGAGATAATCTTGCCGAAAGACTTGTTGTTACAAGAGGTATTGACAAGTGTCTTTTTGCATACCCTGAAACCACATGGAAAGCTTTACAGGAAAAGCTTAGTAGTTTACCATTTACCGACAAAAAGGTAAGAAGTTTCAATCGATTTTTCCTCGGTGGTGCGGAAGCCCTTGATGCGGACAAGCAGGGACGTGTGCTTGTACCTTCAACATTAAGGGACTATGCATCTTTAACAAGCCAGGTTGTCTGGGTTGGCGTAGGTGATCACATTGAAATTTGGGATATAGATAAGTGGAATGAACAGATGGATGAATATCTGTTAAGCGAAGACGCAGAAGAGAAGATTGAAGATTTGGCAGATTACATGGCAGGTCTTGGAGTATAAAAATTAAGTAATGGAAAGAAGGTCAATATGGATTTCAAACACATATCAGTTCTTTTGGATGAAACCATTGATGGCTTAGATATAAAACCTGACGGAATATATGTTGATGGAACATTAGGTGGTGGTGGTCATTCATACGAAATATTAAGGAGACTGTCACCGAAAGGAAGACTGATTGGTATAGATCAGGATGGAGAGGCTTTAAAAGCAGCAGGAGAGCGTTTAAAAAAATTTGAAAATCAAATTACATTAGTAAGAAGTAATTATTGTGAAATTGATAAGGTACTAAAAGAATTAAATGTAGAAAAAGTAGACGGCATACTTTTAGATATAGGAGTTTCCTCATATCAGTTAGATAATTTAGAAAGAGGTTTTTCTTATAAATCAGATGCACCTCTTGATATGAGAATGGACACAAGACAGGAACTTACAGCAGCAGATGTTGTAAATACTTACAGCGAAAATGAATTATTTAAAATAATAAAAGACTACGGAGAAGATAAATTTGCAAAGAACATTGCAAAACATATTGTTTTAGCTAGAAAGGAAAAGCCTTTAGAAACTACAAAGGAGTTAAGTGAAGTAATTAAAAGAGCTATTCCAATGAAGGTTCAGGCAAAGGGTGGACATCCTGCCAAGAAAACATTTCAGGCTATTAGAATTGAAGTTAATCAGGAATTAACAGTATTAAAAGAATCTATTGATAAGATGATTGATTTGTTAAAACCAAATGGAAGAATTTGTATTATAACTTTTCATTCACTAGAGGACAGAATTGTTAAGACAAAGTTCAGGGAAAATGAAAATCCATGTACTTGTCCACCAAATTTCCCAGTGTGCGTTTGTGGGAAAAAGTCAAAAGGAAAAGTTATAACAAGAAAACCAATTATTCCATCAGAAGATGAGATAGAAGAAAATAAGCGGGCAAAAAGCTCAAAGCTAAGGATATTTGAAAGGTGTTAAATATGAACGGGGTAAGAAGCAATTATACAAGTGAATTTGTTTATGGTAATATAGCAACTCAGTCTGTACCAAGTAGAGAACAGATTGAGGTACAGAGAAAACACAAAAGACATACAGTTGAACAGGAAGAAATTAAAGGGCTAGCAATGAGTGCACCTTTAGTTGTATTTTTTGCAATTGTAACAATGGTGTGTTTGGTTATGAGTGTAAGTTATTTACACATGCAGTCAAACATTACAGCAACAAGAGACAGTATCTCACAGTTAAAAAGTCAGATTAGCACAGTGCAGTCACAGAATAATGCGTTAAATTATTCAATTAACAGCTATGTTAATGTTGACCATGTTTATAAAGTGGCAACAACTAAGTTAGGTATGAAACAGGCAACTGACAAACAGATATCTACTTACAAGGCAAGTGACAGTGGATATACATTACAGTATGGAGATATACCAAGAAAGTAATTATGAGTGAGAGAAGACAAGTAAGAAGGAAAAAACCAAGATTAAGATTTAATAAGAGAATGGGTAGAAATCTGGGAATTATTTATGTAATAATTGTCGGATTTTTACTTGTATTATGCGGAAAAATTGCATATATAAATGTGGCAAAAGGTAATACTTATTCAATTCAGGTATTACAACAACAGAGCTTTACCAGCAGGGTTATACCCTTTAAACGTGGTGATATAAAAGACAGAAACGGTAATGTGCTTGCAACAAGCGTTATGGTTTATAATCTTGTAATTGACTCAAAATTAATCATGAATAGTGAAGACAATAAATATTTAGAGCCAACAGTGGAAGCTTTAACTAAATATTTTGATTTTAATAAGGAAGACTTGATAACAAGTATTAAGGAGCGAAAAAACAGCAGTTATTGGGTGGCAAAAAAAGAATTAAAATATGAGGAAATAGAAGAGTTTCAGGATTATGTTGCGGGAAAACTTGCTAAAACAAAAGAAGAAAAGGAAACAGTAAGTAATGTGAAAGGTGTCTGGTTTGAAAAGAACTACAAGCGTATGTATCCGTATAATACATTAGCATGTAGTGTTCTTGGATATTCCAACCTGAATAATGAGGCATCAATGGGAATTGAAAGCAGTTACGGAGAACAGCTTAACGGAATTGCAGGGCGTGAATATGGCTATATGGATGCTGAAAATAATATGGAAACAGTAGTTAAAGACGCTACTAATGGAAACAACGTTATTTCTTCTATAGATATGAACATACAAAGAATTGTTCAAAATGCCATGAAAAAATATATGAAGAAATACAATCCTAAAAGACTGGCAGTTGTTATTGCAGATCCAAATACAGGTGAAATATTGGCAATGGGTGATGACACTACTTTTAATTTGAATAATCCTACGAAAAGGCCTACAGGTTATACAAAGGCACAGTGGGACAAGTTTTCAAGAAAGAAAAAGTCAGAAGCCTTAAATGAAATTTGGAATAACTTCTGTATTACAGATTCTTTTGAACCGGGTTCTACAGCTAAACCATTTACAGTGGCTGCGGGAATTGAGGAAAATTTAATTAATCAGAAAACAAAATTCACATGTGATGGTCATGAAAAAGTAGACATATACACAATTGACTGTCACGATAAAAGTGGTCATGGATTAATTGATGTTAAGACAGCGGTAGCACAGTCATGTAACGATTACATGATGTTTATTGGTAGAAAGTTAGGCACATCATTATTCCAGCAGTATCAGGAAAGATTTGGTTTTGGCATGAAAACCGGAATTGATTTACCAGGTGAAACAAGAGGTATTGTTTATGATAAGAAAAGTGGTATGAATGCTGTGGACCTTGCAACAAACTCATTTGGTCAGAACTTTACAGTAAACATGATACAGATGGTGTCAGGATTTTCTTCATTAATTAATGGAGGTTATTATTATGAACCACATGTCGTAAAACAGGTGGTAACAGAAAATGGTGATTTAGTTAAAAACTATTCAAAAACATTAATAAAAGAAACTGTAACAAGAGATACTTCTGAATTTATAAAGAAATGTTTAAGAGAAGTAGTATTAACAGGTACAGGTAAAACAGCAGCCATACCGGGATATACTGTTGGTGGAAAAACAGGTACAGCCGAAAAAGTATACACATCAGGTAAGGTAAAAGGAAGAATTAAAAATCAGTATATTCTTTCATTTATAGGTTGTGTTCCTTGTGAAAATCCACAGGTTGTATGTTATACAATTATGGATAGCCCAAAGGATAATACAGAAGCAACAGCGTACAACACAGAATTTTGGACATACATTATGAAACAGGTATTGCCATATATGGGAATAGAAAAAACAGAAAAAGAATAGAATTATAAAAAACATTCTGGAAGCGGTAATTTGAATAAAGTTAAAACAATTAACCGAAAATTATTACTGATTTATGTTTGGGGAATAATTTTATTTTTAGTTTTGGTAACAGGAAAATTAGTATATTTAATGGTCTTTAAATCCCAATATTATACGAAAAGAGCCCTTGAGGTTCAGGAAAGAGAAAGAAGAATAAAGGCTCCACGAGGGGAAATTTTAGATAGAAACGGTAAGGTCATTGCAAGTAATAAGACAGTGTGTACCGTTTCTGTTATATATAACCAAATTAAAGAACCTGAAAAAATTATAGAAATATTAACAAAAGAATTAGAGCTTTCCAAAAGTGAAGTCTCTAAAAAAGTAAACAAAATAAGTGTAAGAGAAAAAATAAAATCTAATGTACCTAAAAGGGTAGGTGATAAAATCAGAAAATATAATTTGTCAGGGGTAAAGGTTGACGAAGATTATAAAAGGTATTATCCTTATGGAGGTTTAGGTTCAAAAATTTTAGGGTTTACAGGCTCTGATAATCAGGGGATTATTGGCTTGGAGATTCAATATGAAAAGTACCTGAAAGGAAAAGATGGGACTATTTTAACACCAACAGATTCAAGAGGCATTGAAATGAAAAATGCTCTTGAACAAAGAAGGGAACCTGTAACAGGTAATAGTCTGGTAACATCCATTGACTTGAATATCCAGCAGTATGCTGAACAGATTGCCTACAAAACCTTAGAAGTGAAAAAAGCAAATTATGTTTCAATTATTGCAATGAATCCGAACAACGGTGAAATATTGGCTATGGTCAATGCACCTGAGTTTGATTTAAATAAACCATACAACTTAAATTATACAACTAATGAAAAAATTTCTTCTAAAGAAAAACAGGATTTACTTAATAGAATGTGGCGAAATCAATGTATTAATGATACTTATGAACCGGGTTCTACATTTAAAGTGATAACTTCCACAGCAGCTTTGGAAAATAATCAGGTGACAATGGACACAAGATTTAGCTGTCCGGGCTTTAGGATTGTGGACGATAGAAGAATAAGGTGTCATAAAACAACAGGTCATGGAAGTGAAAATTTCCTACAGGGAGTTATGAATTCCTGCAATCCGGTTTTTATAGACGTAGGATTAAAGGTAGGCAAGGAAAAGTTTTATGAGCAAATGAGAAAATTAGGGCTAATGAACAAAACGGGAATTGACTTGCCAGGGGAAGCCTCAACAATTATTCATAAGCTGAAAAATGTTGGTAACGTTGAATTGGCAACAATGTCTTTTGGACAGTCGTTTCAGATTACACCTATGCAGTATCTTGTTGCAGCAGGTGCAGTGATTAATGGTGGAAAAATTGTCACACCTCATTTTGGTGTTAAAGCCATAAACAGCAATGGAAAAGTTGTAAAACAATTTAAGTACAAAAATAAGAACAATGTTGTATCTAAAAAAACATCAGATACAATGAAATTTATCCTAGAAAAAGTAGTTTCAGAAGGAACCGGAAGCAAAGGAAAAGTGGAAGGATACAAGGTTGGAGGGAAAACTGCAACTTCGCAGAAACTGCCAAGAGGTTCAGGAAAATACATAGCATCTTTTATGGGTTTTGCTCCGGCAGATAATCCACAAATAATAGCAATGGCAATTATTGATGAACCAAAGGGGATATATTATGGTGGGCAGGTTGCTGCTCCGGTAATAAGTGAGCTATACAAAAATATTCTTCCATATTGGTTGGAAGAAAAGAAACAAGGAGAGTAAAATGAGTACAAGTACAACTATCATCGCAGCAATTATTATTTCTTTTGCAGTAAGTGTTATTTTATGTCCTATAGTAATACCCATGCTTAAAAAATTAAAATTTGGACAGTACATAAGAGAGGAAGGACCAAAATCACATCAAAGTAAGTCAGGTACACCAACTATGGGTGGCATGATTATTCTTGCAAGTGTTATTGTCACATCTCTTATTTTTATGTTCGTTTGCAAGAACACAAGAATAGTACCGGTTTTGTTTATGGTTATAGGTTTCGGTATTATAGGCTTTTTAGATGATTATATAAAAGTTGTAAAAAAACGTAATTTAGGTTTAACAGAAATTCAGAAACTTGTTGCACAGATTGTTGTAACAGCAATTTTCTGTTTCTATATAGTTAAATATTCAGGTCTTGGAACAGCTACAATTATTCCTTTTACAAACGGAATGGAAGTGACAATGCCAATGTGGTTATTTATTCCATTTTTATTTATAGCTGTTTTAGGAACTGTAAATGGAGCAAACTTAACAGATGGTCTTGATGGTTTAGCAACAAGTGTTACTGTTATAATTGCAGTGTTCTTTACAGCAGTAGCTGCAGGAACAAAATCAGGTTTAGAGCCAATTTCAGCAGCTTTTGTTGGAGCGTTACTTGGATTTTTCTTATACAACGTATATCCTGCAAGAGTATTTATGGGTGATACAGGTTCGCTTGCTTTAGGTGGTTTTGTTTCATCTATGGCATTTATGCTTAAAATGCCAATTTTTATAGTAATTGTGGCATGTATATATTTACTTGAATCATTGTCAGACATAATTCAGGTAAGCTGGTTTAAGTACACAAAGAAAAAATATGGTGAAGGAAGAAGAGTGTTTAAAATGGCACCGCTTCATCATCATTTTCAGGAAAGCGGTTATGCAGAAACTCAGGTTGTGGCAGCTTTTGCAATTGCTACAGCAATGTTATGTTTAATTGGATATTTAGCATTATAAAATAATAGAATATAAATGGTGATAATTTAGCAGATGAGGAGTAATGTTATGGAACTTAAGAACAAAAAAGTATTAGTTGCAGGTTCAGGAAAAAGCGGTATAGGTGCTGCAAATCTTTTAAAAAAGGTAGGCGCAGTTGTTACAATTTATGATGGAAATGTAAAACTAAACAAAGAAGATATTTTGGCAAAATTAGATAATAAAGAAAATGTTGATGTAATTCTTGGAGAATTAAAAGAAGATGTTATAAAGCAGTTTGACCTTATGATATTAAGTCCTGGTATTGCTATTGATGCACCTTTTGTAAATGATGTAAGAGATAATAATGTACCAATTTGGGGCGAAGTTGAACTTGCCTACGTTGTAGGGAAAGGAAGACTTGCAGCGATTACAGGAACTAACGGAAAAACTACAACAACAGCTTTGGTTGGAGAAATTTTAGCAGCATATTATAAGGATGTAAATGTAGTTGGTAACATTGGAACACCATATACATTAACAGCTTTTGATTCTACAGAAGATACAGTGACAGTTGCAGAAATAAGCAGTTTCCAGTTAGAGACAATACATACATTTAAACCAGATGTAAGTGCTGTATTAAATATTACTCCGGACCATTTGAACCGTCATTATACAATGGAATGTTATACAAATGTAAAAATGAGTATTGCAATGAATCAGGAAGAAAATCAGCCGATTATTCTTAATTATGAAGATGAAATATTAAGAGAATATGCACCAAAACTTAAAAATAAAATTGTTTGGTTTAGCAGCAAAAACAAATTAGAAGAAGGTGTTTATTTAGACGGGAAAAATATTATGTACGCTGAAAATGGAGAAAAACGTGTTATTACAACAACAGAGGACACAACACTTGTAGGTATTCATAATGTTGAAAATATTATGGCAGCAATTGGAATTTCAGTTAATATGGGAGTTCCTGATGCTGTGATTAAAGAAGCAATCAAAAAGTTTAAAGCAGTAGCTCATAGAATAGAATATGTAGATACAATTGATGATGTTATTTACTATAATGATTCTAAGGGAACAAATACAGATGCATCCATAAAAGCAATTCAGGCAATGACACGTCCAACTGTTTTAATAGCAGGCGGCTATGACAAGAAAGTTACTTTTGACGAATGGGCAAAAGAATTAGAAGGCAAAGTTAAATGCTTGGTTTTACTTGGTGAAACTTCTAACCAGATTGCTGACACAGCAAAAAAATATGGCTTTGAAAATATTATTTTCACAAAATCTTTAGAAGAAGCAATAGATGAATGTAAGAAAAATGCGCAGCAGGGAGATGCAGTTTTATTGTCACCTGCATGTGCAAGCTGGGATATGTTTGACAGTTATGAGCAGCGTGGTGATATGTTCAAGGATTATGTTAAAAAATTAAAATAGAACTTGGGGTAAGTATATTGAATAAAGAAAATAATCAGGTTTCCAAATCAGATGAACAACAATTAAATAGAAAAAGAAGAAGTGGTTATTTCGACTATAGTTTGCTATTTGTATGGATTTTTATAATGCTTTTAGGCTACGTACTTTTGTACAGTGCAAGTTCTTATACAGCATTAAATAAATATAATAGTTCAATATATTTTTTGAAAAATCAGCTAATTGCCACAGCCATGGGATTAGTTGTAATGATACCAATGATATTTTTTGACTATAGAATTTTAAAGAAGTTCAGCAAATTCATCTACGGGGCATCCATAGTAAGTGTTTTTCTCGTTTTAACACCAATGGGAATCGAGGCAAACGGTGCAAGAAGATGGGTGGACTTGAAAATTGTATCTTTTCAGCCTGCTGAGTTAGTTAAAATATCAGTTATTCTTTTAACGGCGTTTTTGCTATCTAAATGTGGTAGGGATGCTTTAAAACATGGTAAGATTTGTTGGCAGATTTACAGCATAAGTATTCTTGGGGCGGCAGTGTTGTTTATTGTCACATCTAACCTAAGTTCCGCAATTATTGTTTTAGGAATAGGAGCTGTAATGCTAATTGTTGCAGGTGCCTGCAAATTTTTTACAGGGATAATCGCAGCCGGAATAGGTGTTGGTGTTGTATCGCTGTTTTTTCTCGGAGAATTCTCTGACTTAGGATTTAGATTTAGCAGAATTGCTGTTTGGAGAAATCCGGAAGCGTACATGGATAAAGGTGGTTATCAGGTAATGCAGGGGCTATATGCAATTGGTTCCGGTGGTTTATTTGGTAAAGGATTAGGAAACAGTGCTCAGAAATTAGGGTACGTTCCTGAAGCCTCTAACGATATGATTTTTTCCATTGTATGTGAGGAACTTGGTATTTTTGGAGCATTGTGTATTATTGCATTGTTTATTTTCTTAATTAGAAGAATGAGATATATTGCAAGTAATGCGTCAGATTTATTTGGCTCAATGGTGGTAGTTGGTGTGCTTGCGCATATTTCAATACAGGTTGTTCTTAATATAGCCGTTGTTACTAACTTTATACCAAATACAGGTGTATCCTTACCATTCATAAGTTATGGTGGAACGTCGTTAATGTTTTTGATGATAGAAATGGGAATGGTTTTATCAGTTTCAAGAAGAATAAAGAGGATTCGTTAAATGTAAGGAGTCATTATGAGTCAGGAGAAAAGAAGAGGAAGAAAAAAACACAGACGCAGAAAATTAAAAAAATGGGTTAAAGTTTCTTTTTTGGTAATTGTAATTATTGTTGCCTTAATCTTAATTGGTATATTTGGATTTAAGTTGCAAAGCGTTACATGTACTTCTGATTTGGACCAGTTTACAGATCAGGAAGTGAATGCCTACATGAGTGAACAAAAGATTGATAACACATTGGTCTTTTGGTTTAAAAGTTTAATTGGGGAAAATACACCCCTTGAGTTGTATGAGGAATATAAAGTAAAACTTTTATCGCCATCAAAAGTGAAAATAACAGGATATGAAAAGAAGTTACAGGGATACATCAAAAAAGATAAATTATATTATTACTTTGATGAGAATGGCACAATTCTTAAAATATCTGATGAAAAAATAAAAGATATTGTTCCGGTTAAGGGATTGGAAGCTACAGAATTAAAGCTTTTCAAAAAAATAAAAGTAAAAGATGAAAAGTCTTTAGAAACAATTTTGACAGTTACTTCATCAGTGGAAGCTTACAATTACAAAGTAAAACAGTATTCCATAAACAAAAACAATGAAGTGACAATGAACATAAAAAATGTGAAAGTTCAGCTTGGCAAAAAAACAAATTTGGACAAGAAATTAAAGGATTTTAATGACATGTACAAAAATGTTATAAAGTACAAAGGAACTTTAAACATGAAACATGCCAGTGAAGATGGAAGTTACACTTTGAAAAAAAGTGAAGAAAAAAAGAAATAAAGGTATTGCTATTTTTAGAAAAAAATTATATTATATAATGTATATGGCTAATATTATGTCTCTGTTTTAAGAGGCAAACTAAATTTTAAGTGAGACAAAGGAGGATGTACTCTTGTTAGAAATTACTACAAACGAAAGCGAAGCAGTAGCAAAGATTATAGTTGTAGGCGTTGGTGGAGCAGGAAACAATGCCGTAAATAGAATGATAGATGAAAACATCGGAGGAGTTGAATTTATTGCAATTAATTCTGATGCACAGGTACTTAAAAGAAGTAAGGCACCAACAACTTTACAGATTGGTGAGAAGATAACAAAAGGTCTTGGAGCAGGAGCTAAGCCTGAAGTTGGTGAAGCAGCTGCAGAAGAGAACGTAGAAGAATTAGCACAGTTATTAAAGGGTGCCGATATGGTATTCGTAACATGTGGTATGGGTGGTGGAACAGGTACAGGAGCAGCACCTGTTGTGGCACGTGTAGCAAGAGAGCAGGGAGCTCTTACAGTAGGTGTAGTTACAAAGCCTTTCAGATTTGAATCAAAGGCACGTATGAACAATGCTTTAGCAGGTATTGAAAGATTAAAGCCAAACGTAGACACACTTATTGTAATTCCAAATGATAAATTATTAGAAATCGTAGATAAGAGAACAACAATGCCTGAAGCATTAAAGAAGGCTGATGAAGTATTACAGCAGTCAGTTCAGGGTATTACAGACTTAATTAATGTACCTGCATTAATTAACCTTGACTTTGCTGACGTTCAGACAGTTATGAGAGATGCAGGTATTGCTCATATTGGTATCGGTGAAGCAAGCGGTGATGAGAAGGCTTCAGATGCAGTTCAGCAGGCTGTTACATCTCCACTTCTTGAAACAAAAATCGATGGAGCAAAGAATGTTATTATCAACATTACTGGTGATGTTAGCTTGTTTGAAGCTAATGAAGCTGCAAGCTATGTACAGGAACTTGCAGGTGATGATGCAAACATTATCTTCGGTGTAAGATATGATGATTCATACCCTGATGAATGTTCAATTACAGTAATGGCAACAGGTATTGGCGATTCAACACCAGCGCCAAAGGCAACAGCTTTTGGTATGGGAAGCACGGCTAAGAAGTTCTCATACAATGCAACACCTTCTGCTACACCAAAGAGTGAAACAACTCCTGTTCAGCAGCCACATAGTAGCATTGAGGACAAGCCACTTAACATTCCTGATTTCTTAAGAAACAAATAATTAGGCTTAAGCCAAAGTTTACTTAATAAATAAAAAGACACGAACCTGAGTATATGCAGTTCGTGTCTTTTTGTTGCAAAAACATTATTCAAAAATAAAATGGAGAGAAGCATGGAAGATAACATAAAAAAAGAAATAGAAAATAGAAGAACATTTGCGATTATTTCTCATCCTGATGCAGGTAAGACAACTTTAACAGAAAAGTTTCTTTTGTACGGTGGAGCAATTAACACAGCAGGTTCTGTAAAAGGAAAAGCAAATTCAAAGTATGCTGTTTCTGACTGGATGGGTATAGAAAAAGAAAGAGGTATTTCTGTTACATCATCAGCATTACAGTTTCAGTATGAAGGTTATTGCATTAACATTCTTGATACACCGGGCCATCAGGATTTCTCAGAGGATACTTACAGAACACTTATGGCTGCTGACTCGGCAGTGATGGTAATTGATGCTTCAAAGGGTGTAGAAGCACAGACAATTAAACTTTTCAAGGTATGTGTAATGCGTCATATACCGATTTTTACATTTATTAACAAAATGGATTTAGAGGCAAGAGATCCTTATGAATTATTAGAAGAAATTGAAAATGTATTAGGAATTAAAACATGTCCTATTAACTGGCCAATTGGTTCCGGTAAGAGATTTAAAGGCGTCTATGACAGAAATACAAAGAAAATTTCAATGTTTCAGGCTGTTTCAGTAGGTGGCGCAAAAAGTGCTGCTGAAAAAATATATGATTTAGACAACGAAGAGTTTAAAAATGAAATAGGTGATGAGTTATATGATCAGTTAGTAGATGATGCTGAATTATTAGATGGAGCCAGTGAACCATTTGATCAGGAATTAGTTGATAAAGGTGAATTATCACCTGTATTTTTCGGTTCAGCGTTGACAACTTTTGGTGTGGAAACTTTCCTTGAACATTTCTTAAAAATGACAGAGTCACCGCTTCCAAGAATGTCTGATCAGGGATTGATTGATCCAGTAACAGAACCATTTTCAGGATTTGTTTTTAAGATTCAGGCAAACATGAATAAAGCGCATCATGATAGGATTGCATTTATGAGAGTTTGCTCAGGAAAATTCGATGCAAGTAAGGAAGTTTACCATGTTCAGGGTGGAAAGAAAATGAAGCTTTCTCAGCCACAGCAGATTATGGCACAGGACAGAAAAGTTATAAATGAAGCTTATGCAGGCGACGTTATAGGTGTATTTGATCCGGGAATTTTTTCAATTGGGGATACAATTTGTACACCTGGAAAGAAGTTTGCATACGAAGGAATACCTACTTTTGCACCTGAACATTTTTGTAGATTAGTTGCCCTTGATTCAATGAAGCGTAAGCAGTTTATGAAGGGTGTTACACAGATTGCTCAGGAAGGGGCGATTCAGATATTCCAGGACTATAACCTTGAAATGTCAGAAATAATCGTAGGTGTAGTAGGTGTGCTACAGTTTGACGTTTTGAAATACAGAATGGAAAATGAATACGGTTGTGATGTTAGATTAGAGCCACTTCCATACAGACACATTAGATGGATTAAGGATCCTACAGTTAATCTAAATAACGTAAAATGTCCATCAGACGCTAAGAGAGTAAAGGATATGAAGGGCAATCCTTTAGTTATATTTACAAACGAATGGTCTGTAAAACTTTTACTTGAAAGAAATGAAGGTTTGGAAGTGACAGAATTTAAGAATAATTAACAATAAAAGCAAATCGCGAATTTATAAAAAATGAAATAAGTTATAAATTACACATAATATGGAAGGTATATATTTTGACATATTAATAGAAATGTAATTTATAACTTATTTTTTTATGTGTCTCTTCGACAGACTTTTTTATGGGAAAAATTATAATAGTAGAAAAGGGGTGAGATATATATACATATTTATAGATGTTTACTTTGGGTACAATTTTCTAATAGATTTGTCAGTTGTATTTGCAACCGGAGAGATTTTAAATAAAAAGAGTAAGTGGTACAGAATGATATTGGCAGCATTAGCAGGAGCCATATACAGCGTGTTGACTCTTTTTTTGAAGGAAAACATACCGGTTAAAATAATTTTAACTTATCTGATAGTAGCTGAAATAATGATAATTCTTGCTTTTGGAAAAATGGATTTTAGGGCAAATGTGAAGGCTTTCCTTGTTATGTATGGGGCTACTTTCCTGCTAAATGGCATAATGAATCTGTTTAATAAAAACAACAGTATGCTTTTGAGTATTGTTATTGCAGTTACATGCAATAGCATTATCAGACTGTTAGCTAAGCTTATGCTAAAAGAGGCAGGAGCAAGTAAAAATCTGCTTAAAATAATCATAAAAGAAGGAAATTGCAAAGTAGATGTTACTGCACTTGTGGATACGGGGAATAACCTTTTTGAGCCTATGACCGGAAAGCCGGTTTCCATTATTGAAAAAACTGTTGCAGAAAAAATTATAAATGAAAATTCGAGGTTTACTTTTATAGCTTTTAAGTCGCTGGGCAAGGAAAATGGGCTGTTAAAAGGAGTTTTTTGTGAGTACATAGAAGTAAATGGAAATAGATACAATAATCAGATTATCGGTATATATAACGGTAAATTAAGTAATGATAATATGTATCATATGATTTTACATCCTAAATTATTAGAATAAAAGGGGGAGAGTTTGTGAAAGCGTTAGATTTTGGAAAAAAATACATGGGAAAAATTGCCTTGTTAAAAGGGCTACTTTATTCAAAAGAAGGGGAAATATATTACATTGGTGGCAATGACATTTTGCCACCGCCTTTGGAAGCAGAAGAGGAAGCAACCTGCATAAAGAAAATAATTGAAGGTGAGGATAAGGAAAGTCGGTCGAAATTAATTGAACATAATTTAAGACTGGTGGTTTACATAGCCAAGAAATTCGATAACACAGGAGTAGGCGTTGAAGATTTGATTTCCATTGGCTCCATTGGATTGATTAAAGGAATAAATACTTTTAACCCTAATAAAAACATAAAACTGGCAACTTATGCATCCAGATGTATTGAAAATGAAATTCTTATGTATTTAAGAAAAAATAATAAAACAAAACTGGAAGTGTCAATTGATGAGCCACTTAATGTAGACTGGGATGGTAATGAACTGCTTTTGTCAGATATTTTAGGGACAGATGAGGATATTATATCAAAAGACATAGAAAATGAGGTAGAGAAAAAGCTTTTGTACAAGGCGATAAACAAGCTAAATAACAGAGAAAAAACAATAGTACAAATGCGTTATGGACTAAATAATATTGATGGCGAGGAAATGACGCAGAAAGAAGTGGCAGACTCTCTTGGAATCTCCCAGTCTTACATATCAAGACTTGAAAAAAAGATAATAAGAAGACTGAAAAGAGAAATTGTAAAGTATCAATAAAAAACATAATAAACCACAATTCGACAGTATATAAAGTTTATAGTTTCAAAAAGAAAATATTACGAATAAAGAGCCGATATTTAGGAAAACATATTTATGTGAAAATACAAAAATATGAAAGTAGGAAATATTATGGCTCTTTTTAAAGTGGAAATATGTGGCGTAAATACAGCCAAACTACCATTATTAACAGAAGAGGAAAAAAGAGAACTTTTTAAGGAAATAAAAAAAGGAAACATGGAAGCAAGAGAAAAGTACATTAGAGGCAATTTGAGATTAGTATTAAGTATTTTGCAGAGGTTTTCTAACACAGGAGAAAATGTTGACGACTTATTTCAAATAGGATGCATTGGCTTAATAAAAGCGGTAGATAATTTTGATGACACACTAAATGTAAAGTTTTCAACTTATGCGGTACCTATGATTTCAGGAGAACTGAAAAGATTTTTGAGAGATAACACGGCAATTAGAGTTAGCCGCTCCATCAAGGATACGGCCTATAAGGCAATTTATTGCAGGGAAAACATAATTAAGTCAACTAACAAAGAACCTACAATCGGTGAAATTGCAGAGCATATTGGGGCAACGGAAGAACAGGTGACTTATGCGTTAGATGCCATTCAAAGTCCGGTTTCCTTATATGATCCTGTATATGATCAGGGAGGGGACACCCTTTATGTAATGGATCAGATTAGCGATAAAAAGAATAAAGAAGAAAACTGGGTTGAAGACATTGTGCTAAGGGAGGCCTTAGACGGGCTAAACGAAAGAGAAAGAAAAATTATAGACATGAGGTTTTTTTATGGAAAAACTCAAATGGAAATAGCTGATGAAATAGGAATTTCCCAGGCGCAGGTTAGCAGACTGGAAAAAAATGCAATTAAAAACATGAAAAATTATATTAAATAAAAAGACGATTTTAAGAGAACAAAAATAAAAATAAAGAATACTATATATAAAAAAGGTCTTTTATGAGAATAGAAGAATTAAAACGAAAACAAGTTATAAATTGTTGTGACTGCAAAATTCTTGGCAATGTTTGTGACTTGGAATTTGATATATGTACCGGCTGTATAAAATCTATTGTTGTTATGGGACCAAGTAAATGGTGCGGGCTTGTTTGCAGTGATTTTGAATATATAATACCTTTTGGTTGTATTACTCAGGTTGGGCCTGATATTATTTTGGTTCGTGTGGAAGAGAAGGAGGTCAAACATAAAATTAAAATATCTTGACCTCTCTAAACACTTTATTTATAATGGCTTTGTGTAAAATTAACTAAAATAAACAGCAAACTTAGAAGAAAAATGAATTAAGTTCATTTTTATAATAGTTACAACTAAAGGCTGATGACCAGATGGAGTATACTAGGAGGAAGAAACATGAAGTGTCCATATTGCGGTGAAGAAAATACAAAAGTAATAGACTCAAGACCTGCGGAAGAAAACAACGCCATAAGAAGAAGACGTCAGTGTCTTAAGTGCAAAAAAAGATTTACAACTTACGAGAAAGTAGAAAACATTCCTCTTATTGTTATAAAAAAAGATGATATAAGAGAGCCTTATGACAGAGGAAAAATTGAAGCAGGAATAGTAAGATCATGTCACAAACGACCTGTTTCTTATGAACAGATAGTAAGTGCTGTGGAAGATGTAGAAAATAAAATATTCAATATGGAAAAAAAGGAAATATCCAGCAGAGTAATAGGTGAGATTGTAATGGAAAGATTAAAAGAATTAGACCAGGTTGCCTATGTAAGATTTGCTTCAGTTTACAGAGAATTCAAAGATGTTAATACATTTATGGATGAGTTAAAGAAATTGTTAAAATAAAAGTATGTATTTTTAGAAGTGTTAAGAAACTTACAAAATACAAAATACCGGGAGAAAAGAATGTTAGAAAGTTTATATCCAGATAAATATTTGAAATCTGTAGATGAAATAGATTTTGAAGAATACTATAAGCAGGGTATCAGAGGTATTATATCTGATATTGATAATACTCTTGTTCCACATGGAGCACCGGCAGATGAACATATAATTAATGTGTTTGAAAAAATACATCAATTAGGAATAGAAACCTGCCTCATATCAAATAACAAGGAACCAAGAGTAAAGCCATTTGCAGATGCGGTGAATTCAAAATACATATTTGATGCTCATAAACCAAGTAAAAAAAACTACATTAAAGCAATGAAAATAATGGGAACCAACGAAGAAACAACATTGTTCTTAGGAGACCAGATTTTTACTGATGTGTGGGGGGCAAACAGAGTTGGTATTAAATCAATTATGGTTGAAAAAATTAATCCAAAAGAAGAGATACAAATTGTTTTGAAAAGAATTCCTGAAAAATTCATATTATGGAATTGGAGAAGAAAAAACAAAAAGTCAAAATAATTTTGTGTGAAATAGTAGAATATAAATGCTAAAATAACGCAACAGAAATAATAAAGAACAGAAATAGTAAAGATAAAGAGATTGTAAATGGAAAGATACGTAGAATACGCAGAATGATAAGTTGTAAAAAAGTTGTTTGTAATTAAACGAAAAATTACAAACAGCTTTTTTATGTAAGAAATTTATTCGGAAATTCATATTATATAAAAACGTTCCTCTAGGGATGAATCCTTGTGCGAAAAGAATCTGAAAAAAGAAATTCCACCCAAATTTCTTTTTCATAAAATATTTTAAACTGTAAAATAAAGTTCTTTAATATGTTCTACAGGCATATCTTTTCCTGTCCAGATTTTGAAAGCTTCAGCTCCCTGGTATAAAAGCATATACAAACCGTTAAAAGTCTGGCAGCCCTGTTCCTTAGCCATCCTAAGAAGTTTTGTTTCCATTGGATTATAAATAACATCAGAAACTATTAAATCCTCTCTTAACATTTTCTTGTCAGGAATAATGCAACTGTCCACATTTGGTGCCATGCCAACAGAAGTAGCGTTAGTTAAAATCTGACTTTTTTCAATTGACTCGCCTAAAACATCATCATTTCCAAGTTCAATTAATTTAGCATTACAATCTGTTTTACTATTAACAGCGTCAACCATCTTTTCGGCTTTTTCCCAGAAACGGTCTTTTATACTAAAAACATTAATGTTCTTAACGCCATCAAGAGCTGCCTGAACAAAAATAGAAGAAGCGGCCCCACCGGCACCAAGTAAAGTCATTGTATCGCCGATTATGTCAAAACCTGCGTCCTTAACAGACTGCATATAGCCGATTCCGTCAGTGTTATGGCCGATGAATCTGCCATCTTTATTTACAACTGTATTTACGGCACCAATCATTGATGCGGCAGGGGACAATTCATCTACCAATTCGCAAATAAGTGTTTTGTCAGGCATTGTGCAGTTAAAACCGGCAACGTTTAATTTCTTTAAACCTTCGTAGGCAATTTTTAAATTATTTTCAGGAACATCAAAGCACAAATAAACGTAGTTAAGTCCTAATTCCTTAAATGCTTCGTTGTGCATTAAAGGTGACTTGCTGTGTGCAACAGGGCTTCCAAGAAGACCTGTAAGCTTTGTATGGCCGTTGATTTCATTTATACATCCCATAATAATCCTCCAAAGTAAAATAGTTTAGCTTATTAAAGTATAAGAGCTTTTATAAAAAAAGTAAACCTTCTCATTGACTTAAAATAACAGCTAAACTATACTTTAATTATTGCAAAAGTGGAGGTACTAATGAAAACAAAAATTTGTATTCCTATTATTGGACAGGACGAAAAAGAAGTGTTAGATCAGACTGAGAAGATTTTACAAATGCAACCTGACTTGATTGAATGGAGAGCAGATTATATTGAAAAATTAGATACGGATGTAATTGAAAACATAACTGCGAAGTTAAAAAATATTATTGGAAATGTCAAACTTGTTTTTACATTTAGAACTGCTGATGAAGGTGGTAAGCAGAGTATAAGTGATGAGAAGTATTCAGAGATTTGCTGTAAGGCAGCAGAAAATTGCGATTATGTAGATGTGGAAATAATGGGACACATGAAAATCGCTAAAAACTTAATTGCAGAAATTAAGAAAAATGGTGCAAAAGTTATTGGGTCAAATCATCATTTTGATAACACACCTTCTAATGGTGAAATAATAGACATAATGAAAAAAATGGAAGAACAGGGAGCAGACATTTGCAAAATTGCAGTTATGCCTGAAGCAAAAGAAGACGTAGAAAGATTTATGGATGTATCTTCGCAGCTTAAAGATATATTAAATGTTCCTATAATAACAATGTCTATGGGAGAACTTGGGGCAGTTTCAAGAATATGCACAAATATTACAGCTTCAAGTGTATCGTTTGCAGCAGGTGTTGATGCATCAGCACCTGGGCAGGTTAAGGCAGATATTTTAAGAAAATTACTAAAAGTAAATGAAGGTTGTAGTTTAAAAGGAAATATTTCTTTAATCGGTTTTATGGGAACAGGAAAGACAACTGTATCAAAGGCATTGTCAAAAATTACATCTTTTAAGGAAATTGATGTAGATGCCTACATAGTTGAAAATGAAGGAAAAGCCATAAGCGACATATTTAAGGATAGCGGAGAAACATATTTCAGAACACTTGAAACAAATGCGTTACAGACAATTTCAAGTAAGCAGGGACAGATTATTTCCTGTGGCGGTGGTGCTGTATTAAAAGATGAGAACGTAGACATACTAAAGAAAAACGGAGTTATTGTTTTGTTAACAGCTACTCCTGAAACAATATTTGATAGAGTAAAAGACCACACTCACAGACCAATATTAAATAACGACATGAGTTTAAGACATGTAAAAGAGTTAATGGAACAAAGAGAACCAAGATACCAGTCAGTAGCCAATGTTAAGGTAAATGTGGACTCTAATGACAGAATTCTTACATGCTATAATATAATTAACTATTTAGAAAAAGAAGGCTATATTGAAATTGAAATTAATAATTAGATAAAGGTTGAAAATATTTATAGAATCTTTTATAATGATAGAAGCGTGATTTATCACAGATGAACTTTTAGGAGGAAAAATTATGGTAACAGCAGGCGATTTCAAAAATGGTATTACTATTGAATATGATGGAAAGATTTGTCAGATCATCGAATTCCAGCATGTAAAACCAGGAAAAGGCGCAGCGTTCGTTAGAACAAAATTAAAAGATATCAAGAGTGGTGGTGTTGTAGAAACAACATTCAGACCAACAGAAAAATTTGAAAATGCTCATATCGACAGAAAGGATATGCAGTATTTATACAATGATGGAGATCTTTACTACTTCATGGATGGTGAAACTTATGACCAGATTGCTGTAGGTGCAGACAAGGTTGGAGATTCACTTAAGTTTGTTAAGGAAAATGAAACAGTTAAGATTTGTTCATGTAAGGGTGATATCTTTGCAATTGAACCACCTATCACAGTTGAACTTCAGATTACAGAAACAGAACCTGGATTCAAAGGAAACACAGCTACAAATGCTACAAAGCCAGCTACTGTTGAAACAGGAGCTACAGTATATGTTCCTTTATTCGTTGAACAGGGGGAAACAATTGTAATTGATACAAGAACAGGTGAATATTCAAAGAGAGTATAATTTTTGAATTATATAAATTAGGACTGCGGAAATATTTTCTGTGGTCCTTTTTTATGTAATAAGAAATTCCAGCGGAATTTCTATTACATAAAAGATGTTCCACTATAGATGCACCCTGGTGTGAAAGGAAAACGTTCCACTATGGATACAACCTAGTGCAAAAAGAAAACAGTTGCGCAACAACACGCACCCGGTGTGTAAAATGTGGCAAGCAACATTTTTATTAATAGGAGATAGTTTATGAAAATAGTAATTTTAGATGCTGCGACACTTACAATAAATAACGATATTGATTTTTCTATATTTGACAGGTTTGGTGAAGTGAAAATTTATGATTTTACAAAAGATGAAGAAATACCTGAACGTATTAAAGATGCAGATGTTATTTTATGTAATAAATCTTCAATGTCTGAGAAGGATTTATCCGGGGCAAAGAACCTTAAATATATAGGTTTGTTTGCTACAGGATATAACAACGTTGATTTGGAATACACAAGAAAACATGGTATTACGGTTTGCAATGCCGGAAGCTATTCAACAGAGGCAGTGGCTCAGCACGTTTTTGCATTTATACTTCATTATTACAACACAATCTCAAGGTATGATGAATTTGTAAAGAACAAGGGCTGGATAAACACTAACAAATTTTCCCCTTTTATGGAAATGAAAGAACTTTTCGGCAAAACTATAGGTATTATAGGTTATGGTTCCATTGGACAAAAAGTAGCAGTAATTGCAAATGCTTTTGGGATGAATGTTCTGGCATACAGTAGAAGTGCATTAAAAGAAAAAATACAGTCTGATGAAGTGACGTATGCTGCAGTTGATGAAATCTTGGGAAAGTCAGATATTGTAACAATTCATTGTCCGTTAAATAAAGATTCGGAAAAAATGTGCAATAAAGAATTCTTTACTAAGATGAAAAAAGACAGTCTTTTTATAAACACATCACGTGGAGGAGTTGTAAATCAGGAAGATTTAATGTGGGCGTTAAACAATAATGTTATACAATATGCGGCATTAGATGTTATTGAAAAAGAACCAATGCCAGAAGATTGTAAGCTTATTGAAACAAAAAATCTTGTGATTACACCTCATGCAGCATGGGCTCCTTTAGAGACTAGAGAGCGCCTTATTAAAATCGTTTCGAAAAATTTGCAAAAATGGGTTGCAGGAACCCCTATAAATGTTATAGAATAGAGCACAAGAGGGGTGTTAGGTTTAAACACATATCTAGTACAATAATATGCGGGCACGGAATCAGCTCGTAATTGTATGAACAATTTAATTATATTTAAGGAGGAACAATCATGAGAAGATTGGCAAAGAAAGTTGCAGCAACAGCTATGGCTCTTACAATGACAGCAGCTATGGCAACAACATGTTTCGCTGCAAACTGGGGAAGTTACTTTGGAGCTAATGCAGATTGGTACGAAGGAGCAGAAGGAAAATTAACAGCAAACACAGCAGCAGGATTTACAGCATCAATTAATTCTGTAGGCTGGGGTGGAGTTTGGGGAGCACAGGTATATATCGATGGCTCTAGGAATGACAATGCAAAGAATGTTAAGGTTACAAAAGGAAAATCTTACACACTTTCATTTGACATCAGCGCTTCAAACCTTACAAAGTTTGCTTATGTTAAGGTTTCAACAGGTGAAAAATTAGCTTACTCAACATGGGTTAAGATGCCAGCTAACAAGACTGTTAAGGTTAAGAGAACTTTCAAGGCAGCAGGAAATGCTAATTCAGTTTACTTTGGATTAGGCGGAGATGTCGGTGATAGAAGAGATGTATCAACTGATGCGGATGCTGTAACAAGATACAATGTATTCAAGAGAGACTTCAAGCAGGCAGCAGAAATAGGATTACAGAACGATGCTAACGGTGACTACACAGCAGCTACAAACATCAAGGTTTCTAAGTTTACTTTAATTGAAACACCAAAGATTAAGTCAGCTAAGTCATCAAAAAAGGGCAAAGTTACAGTTAAGTTTGCAAAGGTTAACGGAGCAAAATCTTACAAAGTTAAGGTTGGAAGCAAAGTTAAAAAAACAAAGAAGACATCTGTAACAGTTAAGGCTAAATCAAAGAAGAAAGTAACTGTACAGGTAGCAGCAGTAGCTAAGACATCAGGAGTAACTGGTGCATACAGCGCTAAGAAGAAAGTAAAGGTTAAATAATTTTTAACTGAATAATACATATTAAGCAGATGTCAGATTTGATTCTGACATCTGTTTTAAAATTAATGACATAAGTCATAATGTTAACAACTCATATAAATATTAAATGGGATTTATTGTGCACAACCACATAAAAGTTTTTATTGCGCATAACGGCAAATAAACGTTATTAAATGGCATATGGGAATCAGTAGTGGGTAAATGGTCGATAGAAGTCGAACGATTTTTTACATATTTAGGAAAAAATAGCATATAATTATATTGATAAAAATTTAATAAACCAAAGTATGGTGAAGGGGGAAATACAATGATTGACAAAGTAATTGAAAACAACAGAGTGAGTATTATAGGAGAGATTGTTTCTGATTTCAGATTTAGTCACGAAGTTTTTGGAGAAGGATTCTACATAGTAGATGTATCGGTTGACAGATTAAGCGAATTAACTGATATTATTCCACTTATGGTATCTGAAAGGTTAGTTGATGTAAACGAAGACTACAAAGGAAGATTAGTTGAGGTTTCAGGACAGTTTAGATCTTATAATCGTCACGAAGGAACTAAGAATAAGTTAGTGTTATCAATTTTTGTTAGAGAATGGGAAGAGGTCGAAGAAAACCTGGAAGCTGGAAAAACTAATCAAATATTTTTAGATGGTTATATCTGTAAAGAACCAATTTACAGAAAAACACCACTTGGAAGAGAAATTGCAGATTTATTAATTGCAGTTAATCGTCCATACGGAAAATCAGATTATATTCCATGTATTGCCTGGGGGAGAAATGCAAGATATGCTTCTACATTTGAAGTGGGCGGTCACATTCAAATATGGGGACGTGTTCAAAGTAGAGAGTACGTTAAGAAAATTAACGAAGAGGAAAGTGAAAAGCATATAGCGTACGAAGTTTCTGTTAGTAAACTAGAATATATTGACCAGTAATAAAAAGCTGTTCTTAGATTTGATTCTGAGAACAGCTTTTTGCGTGATAGGAAAAATGTATAAAACGAAATGACGTATAGTATACTGGTGAAAAATAGAATAGTTGTTAAATATAGATACATTGATTTTGTGCATTTTGTGAATAATAGATAAAAACGTTTTGACTTTTATACATGCATGAAGTAAAATTGTATAAAAAGATTTTAATTCAAATAAGGAGGAATTATGAAAAAGAGAATTAAAAACATAATTTCATTAGTTCTTGTAATAGCGTTGGCGATTAGTGGTATTACATATACTACAGAAACAAAAGCTGATGAAAAAGAAGATTCTTGGAAAACTAATGCAGTTAAAGTACCAAGTGAGGGACAACTTGTAGGAGCCGGTTACATTGATGTAAAATTTGATAATTCAATGGAAGGCTATACATACACTGTATATCTTGATGGAAATCCTGTTTACTGGAACGGTAACAATATTGTAAGAGAAGAACTAGGCGAACAGAAAACAGATTCTTCTGTAACTAAAACTTTTACATCAAGTGATGAAGGAAAGACAGAAGTTTATACAACAAAAGTAAGCAAACATGAAATTACTGTTAAGGCAAAAAAAGACGACGTTGAATTAACATCAGTGAGAACATTTTATGTTTCAAAAAAAGGTCTCGCATTAGGTGGCGACATGAGTGACAAGATTAAGCTAAGTAAACTTAACTGCTCATGGTATTACAATTGGTCAACAGATGCTTTTAATACATCATTAGATGAGGGCGTTCAGCACATTCCTATGATGTGGGGAAGCGGTGATGATAACAAAGAAGCAATGAAGAATTTAAATACAACATCAAATTATATTTTAGGATTTAATGAACCTGATATTAGAAGTCAGGCAAACATGGAATTCTTTGAAGCTTCAAGTGTTTGGAATGATTATATTAAACCTCTTAATATGAGAAATGTTTCACCGGCACCTGCAGCTCCGGGGGGAGATTCTGTATGGCTTAGAAGATTTATGAATGGTGATTACATTTGCAAAAATCCTTGGGACGGAAGTTGGGGATTATATTACGATTATGAAGATGACGCTACAAAAACCTGGGTAGATGGAGAAGCTGACAGTGTTGATGCGGTAGTTTTACATTATTATAGAAACACAATTAATTTGCAGGGACTAATTGATGCAGTGGAAACACTTTGGAATTCATATCATAAACCTATTTGGATAACTGAGATGTCTTTGTTTGGAGTGAAGGGAACGGATTATGACTTTAGTTATGAAATTCCTGAAAAAAGGGCAGAAATACAGAAATATCTTGAAGATGCAATGGATGCTTTAGATAATAATCCACATGTGGAAAGATACTGTTGGTTCCCATATGATATCGATAGTACGAATGATATAGATGCGTTTAATGGGTCAGGTGGAACAGCTATGTTTGATTATGAATCCGGTGCTTATACAGAACTTGGTAGAATGTATTCTTCAAAGGGAAATCCTGAAGGTTATAATGCACAAACAATATCAGATGATGAGATGTTTGTATATGTACCTGAAACAACAACTGAAGAAACAACAACTGTTAAACCTACAACACAGAAGCCTACAACACAGAAAACTACAACAAGAACAAAAAAAGTCACACCACAGCAGGTTAAAATCAAAGCAGCCAAAAATGTTAAGAAAAAATCTGTCAAGTTGACTTGGAAAAAAGTTTCAAAGGCAAAATCATATCAGGTTCAATATGCAATGAATAGTAAGTTTACTAAAAAAGTAAAAATTAAAAATACCAAGAAATTAACATACACTGTTAAACAATTAAAGAAGAAGAAAAAATATTACTTTAGAGTAAGAGCATGTGCCGGTAAAGTATATGGTAAATGGTCAAAGGCGAAGAAAGTTGTTATAAAAAAATAAAGTTAGGAAAGAGCTAATCTTAAAAATGAGATTGGCTCTTTTTGATGATAATGTTATATGAATTCGATATAAATAAGCAGAATATATAAATAATATTTTCTAATTGGTTAAAAATACTTTGATAAAAAGTAAAAATAAGATAAAATCATCCAAAAAAATGATAAAAAACGTTTCAGCTCCAAAAGCGTTATGCAATATTACATATTATTTAATAGATAAAAACAGTTTTATTCGTTAAATTTAACATTAAGTGTTGAGAAATAAAAACGTTTATGATATAATGACGATAATTGAAATGAGATTGAAAAATTTCAAGCGAAAATTAAAATTAAAATTTATTAAAGGAGGAATTGGAAATGAGAAAAGTTTTCAATAAGGTAGTAGCAGGTGCAACATCTGTAGCTTTAATTGCAACACTTGCATTAGGAGTTAATTTCGCAAGTTCAGTAAAGGCAGATGATGCAACAACATTAGCAGCACCAACATGGTCATTTACTCAGGGAGGACAGTATAACCCAGGAGAACCAACTAACACAGGTTACATCAAGTCAGTTAATGTAGGAGATGAAGTATTATCTAACTGGGAAAGAGACAAGAATAACAAGCAGATTCAGTCAGCAAGCAAAGCAACAACTGGTTTCACAATGAATATTGAAAATACAGGCTGGGACAAAGATTGGGGAAATGATAAAATCAATCCATGGTCTGTAATGGCAACAAATACTATTGAAGGTAAGGCAGGTCATATATATACAGTTTCATTTAAAGCAAAAGCTTCAAAGAAGAAATATGCATATGTAGCATTTAATACAGAAACAGAAGGACTCGCACCATATGATCAGGCACCTGTTGAATTTGGCGGTGATGCATCAAATCAGATTATTACATTAGGAACAACAGATAAGACATTTACATTTACATTTTCTAATTATGTATCAGCTAAAGAAATTACAACAGCAATTATGTTAGGTTCTTTCAATTCACAGAATGATTATGCAGGCAATGATGTAAAGGATATAATTACAGAAACAGAAGTTAACTGGAATGGTACAGTTGTAGTAAGTGATTTTACAATTACAGATAAGGGCGTAAATCCAGACTTCACAGAACCTGAAACAAAGCCAACACAGCCATCAGTTAACCCAACACAGCCATCAGTTAACCCAACAAAGCCTTCAGTTAACCCAACAAAGCCTTCAAAGCCATCAGTACAGCCTACAACTCCAGCAAAGAAACCTGCAGTTAAGAAGCTTGCTAAGGTTAAAGGTATTAAGGCTGTTAACAAGAAGAAAGGCACATTAAAGATTACTTGGAAGAAAGTAACTGGTGCTACATCATACAAGGTAAAAGTTGGAAAGAAAACATACACAGCAAAGAAAACATCTTTAACAGTTAAGAAGCTTAAAAAAGGAAAGAAAGTAACAATTAAGATTTCAGCTCAGGGACCAAAGGCTAAGTACAAAGCTTCAGCTTGGGCTTCAAAGAAAGTTAAAATTAAAAAATAATTGTTACAATTAAATTAGATGTATAATACAGTACCCAATGCTAAGGCATTGGGTAACTGTTTAATTAGAAGTAGACTTAATAGAAATGTCGGGAGGACTAAACGTGAGAAGAAATATTTTTAAGAAGATTTCAGCAGCAGTACTTTCATTAACTATGATTGTTGGAATGACTGGTGTTGTACCGGCAGCAGGTCATGCTGCAAACGGAGCAAATATTGCTTCAAATATTAGTTGGGATTATTTTTCAGTAATTAGTTATGATGCTAATGGCAACTTAGATTCACATAGTGGACATGTAGCAGGAGAAGATGGCTCAAGAAAACATCCATACTGCTGGTATCATGCATTAACACATATTAATACTGATAAATATCCAAATGGACAGGTCGCAGGAACAGACTTTGCAACTGAAGGCTGGGTAGCTGAAAGTTCATCATCATCAGCAAGATTTTATGCAAAGAATACAGGCTGGGATGGTCAGTACAATGAACGTGATGGCTCATTAGTTGGAGATAACCAGTGGGGACTTAGAATGTTTACATCAGCAATGAATGTAGAAAAAGGACGTTCATATACTTTATCATTTAAATACACAAGCACTTTAAAGGGAAAGAAGACTATCTACGAAACAGATGCAAATGGTGAATATGTATTAGATTCTAACGGAGATAAGATTCCTAAAAAAGATGAAAAGGGAAACGAGATTCAGGAGAATAATTATAAAAAACATATTAATGTTAGTGTAATTAATCCGGCTAACAATAATGGATTAGAATTTTCAACAACAAGTGGCTGTACATCAGCAGGCTTCTTTGTTGCAGATTCAAAAGTAACAGATCCACAGACTGTAACAGTTAAGTTCACTGTTCCGGCAAATTATGCAGGTTCACAGGTTAAAGTTCAGTTCGCTTTAGGTTCATATGTTGTTTCATATCCTGATGAATTAGCTATGACAGGAAGCTTCTCTGTATCTGACTTTAAGATTGCTGCAGGAACACAGTATTCTGTTAAATATACATATGGTTCAAAATCATATACAAAATATGTTAATGCAGGAGCAAAGACATCTTCATATGTATTTCCTGTAAAGGGCAAGACATTTTCAAAATTCACAAAGAACGGAAGCACATTTAGTCTTTCAACACCTATTACAGGAAACACTGTATTAAACTGTGTATATGTAAATACTCCAAAGCCAGCGAAGGCAAAGGTTAAATTTAAAGCACAGAAGAAGAAGGTTAAATTAGCTTTAACAAAGATTAAGAATTGTGTAGGATACGAAATTAAGTATGCTAACAATAAGAAGATGAAGAAAGCTAAGACAAAGACTACAACTGCTAAGACATATACAATTAAGAAGTTAAAGTCAAAGAAGAAAGTATACATTCAGGTTAAGGGTTATAACTATGACTCAGCTGGACAGAAGGTATACAGCAGTAGAGTTCTTAAGAAAACTGTAAAGGTCAAATAATCAGGAATTAATTAAAATTTTAAACGAAAGGGCGGAAGGTTATATATATAAATAGCTTTACTGCCCTTTTTTTAGAATTGAAATGTTATGGAAAAGAGTTGAAAAGGGGCAAACTGAATATGTTACCTTATTAATATTAATTATGATTAATGGAAATAATAAGGAGAGAAACTATGAAACATATTACAAGTTTCCTATTAGCTGTTGCGTTATTAGTGTCATCAATTACATTAATGCCATCAAATAATGTAAAGGCTGCAAGAAATGCAGAACAGTGGAAGAGTAGCGCAATAGTTAGTCCGGAAGAGGGAAAGCTTATTGGAGCAGGTTACATTGACGTAAAGTGGAATAACGACTTAGAAAATGTTAAATCTTATAGCGTTTATGTTGATGGTGCATTAAAGAAAACAGTAGCACCTAGTGGTGAGACAATGAAAGTTGAATTCTACACTACAGCAGTAAAGTCTCACAATGCAAAAATCACAGCAACTTTAGATGATGGAACAACAGTTACAACTAACACAAGAACTTTCTATGTTACAAAGAAGGGGGTTTGTGTAAATGAAAAAGATATGGGTACAGTTGTAGATCCTGCATCAATGAACATTGGTTGGTATTACAATTGGGGCTACAGATCTTTTAAAGATATGGGCTTCAAGAATAAAAAATTCAATAATGTTGAATTCGTTCCTATGATATGGGGAGATAATCCAAAAAGTATTGAAGACAGATGTACATATGCTAACAAGAAAGAGTATAAATATTTATTATCATACAATGAACCGGATTTAACATGGGAATCAGATCAGACACCTACAGCTATGATAAACAGATGGAGAGAAACAATCAGTTATAAGGGTAGCCTAAGATTAGGTTCACCTGCAACTGAAACATTCCAGATTAATTCAGATAAGTGGTGGACACCATTTTGGAATGGTTTATCAGCTTCTGATAAGAGCAATATGACTTTTATTGCGGTACATGCATATCAGCATTATTACAATAATAAAGAAACAGCTTTACAGTATTTACATGCAATAGATGAAATTTACTATAAATACCGTAAGCCAATTTGGATTACAGAATTTGCTGTTGCTGATAGTGGAAACAAGTTCAGTCCAAGTAACTCTAAACATGTTGCACAGGTACAGGAATTTATGAAGATAGTTCTTAAGGGATTAAATGAAAGATCATACGTTGAAAGATATGCATGGTTTGACTTCAATCCAAAGGATGACCAGACCGGTGCATCAGGTATTTTTGATTACGATACAGGAAAACTTACTAAGTTAGGTGAAATTTACGCAAATATTGGTAATCCTGTCGGTTATAATGCAAAGACATACAGTACAGCATACACAACAACACAGAATACATCACTTGGAACATGTGTATCTGCAGTACCTACAACAATTTACAGCTTAATAGGAAAGAAAAAAACTTTCTCATATAGCTTCAAGAAAGTAGACAGAGCTGCAGGATATCAGCTACAGTATTCATTAAATAAGAAGTTTAGTACAAAGAAGAAATATAAGACAAAGTACAAGAATCTTTCAGCAAAGAATACAACAACTATTTCAGGTAGTGTTACTAAGCTTCAGAATAACAAGAGATACTATGCAAGAGCAAGAGCTTACAAAGTAATAAATGGCAAGAAATATTACTGCAAGTGGAGTTCTGTTGTTACAGCAAAAACAAAAAAAGTAAAAGTAAAAAAAGCAAAGAAAACTAAAAAGTCAAAAAAAACTAGCAAAAAGAAATAATTAAAGAGGCAAGAAATGAAGAAGGTTTTAAAAAAAGTTATATTTTTAGTATTAGCAGTAGCTATGGTGTTGTCTTTTAACACTGTAGCTATGAAAAATACCGTTAAAGCTGCTAATGTAGTTCCATTTCAGGTTACATCTCCAACAGCAAATAAGTTGGTGCCTGCCGGACACGTAACAATTACATGGTCTAACGGGAATAGTTATGGAACAGTAAAAAACTATACAGTTTACGTGGATGGCAAGAAGGAAACAACTACAACATCTACATCTTATGATTTTTATACAACAAAAGTAAATATTCATTCAGTTTGGGTAACAGCTCAAATGACAAATGGCAAATACATGGATACTGCTACAGTTAAGTTTAAAGTATCAAAGAAAGGTATTGCAGCCAGCAAGGCAATGGCAATTGAGTTGGAGCCGGATGATGTCCAGGCATCATGGTATTATAATTGGGGAACTCGTGAATTTAAACAGTTATCTCAATGTACAACACGGCAGGATAAGAATGAAATTGGTGTAAATTTTGCAAATCAGTTTAAGAAAATTGAATATGTGCCAATGGTGTGGTCATCAAATTCTTATTCAAACACATTAAGCAAGGTTCAGACAGCAAAAAATAATGGTTATAAAACTATATTAGGTTTTAACGAACCTGATTTTAAGGATCAGGCAAATATGAATGTTGCAACAGCAATTAGTTGTTGGCCTGCATTTATGAATCAGGGAATGAGAGTTGGCTCACCGGCTACAGGAACATGGCCAACAACAAATACATGGTTCCAGAATTTTATGAGCCAGATAGACAGCAATTCAAGTTTAGATGTTGATTTTATAACAATACATTGTTATCCTGAAAATTATGCGGGAAAAGACGGTGCAAACTGGTTCTTAACAAATGTTGTTGAAGCTTGTTGGAATAAGTATCACAAACCAATTTGGATAACAGAATTCTCTCCACAGGGACAGTATGTAACAAAGTCAGGAGAGGCAGAGTTTATTAAAACAGCACTTGAAGGTTTAGATAAGATGGACTATGTTGAAAGGTATTCAGCATTCTCATTTGATGGTGCAGGAACAAACAAGAACACTATTAATTGTGCGCTATGGTATCATTCAACAGGAGTTTTTACAGAGGCAGGAAAGGCTTATTGTAATTATGGTAATCCAACAGCTGAATATGTTGCAGGAAATGCTGTAAATCAAAACAGAAAGATTTCTATCGGCTCAAATACAACAACTCCTAGCGTTGTAAAACCAGCTAAGGCAAAAATAAAATCTGTAAAAAACATTAAAACAAGAAAGATTAAACTTACTTTAAGCAAAACAAAGAATGCTAAAGGTTACCAGATTAAGATTTGTGATAACAAAAAGTTTTCAGGCTACTGGACAAAGAACATAACAAAGACAACTTATACATTTAAGAAAATGGATAAGAAAACAACTTATTACTTTAAAGCCAGAGCTTACACAAAGAAGGGTAGCACAAAGATTTACGGAGCTTGGAGCAAAACAAAGAAGGTTAAAGTTAAAAAATAATAAAATTACTAAGGAAAATACAAAAATAAGACTTAAAACAATTTTTTTTACCTTGTAAAATTTCATAAAATATTTTAAAATGTAATAAGATTTTTAGAAAAGGGTTATATTAACCCTTTTCTTTTTTGAAAAAATTGCAAAATAAAATGAAGAGGACTTAATATGAACAACAGGAAAAGAAATGTTATAATTGGAATTATTTTAATACTTTTAGTAGTATTGCTAGGTGCCATTGTTGGAACAAGCATTGCCACAAAGAATAGGAAAAATAAAATAAACAAAAATAAAAGTAAATGGAAAACTGAGGCGGTTATTTCACCTGAAAAAGGAAGCTTACAGCCGGCAGGTTATATTACAATAAACTGGAAGTCGGCAGATAAAATGGGACGTGTACATAAGTATCAGATATATGTAGATGATAAGAAGCAGGGAGAAGTATCAGGCAATAAGACAACTTTTGAATATTACACTACAAAAGTATCAATTCACAAAGTATATATTAAAGCAATATTAGACCACGGAAATGAAGTTAATTCTGATGTTTTTGGATTTTATGTTAATAAAAAAGGCTTTTGTATGAACAAGGATATGGCAGAACATGTAAATGCTGATCACTGGAACGTTTCCTGGTATTACAATTGGGCTTTGTCAAAACATAATTATACGTCATTTCAAAAATTACAATTTGTGCCAATGTTTTGGACAACTGCGCCTACTGATAAAGATCAGGCTGAAGTATTGAAATTACGTGGATATAAGTATGTTTTGGCATTTAATGAACCGGATAGAGCAGATCAGTCAAACATGAGTGTAGATGATGCTGTTAGTGGTATGAAATCCATATTGAATCAGGGCTTAATCGTAGGTAGCCCTGCTGCATCAGTTTGGCCTTCAGCTTCAGAAGAATGGTTTCAGCCTTTTATGAAAAAAATGAAACAGGAAAAAATGGATGATGACATGGCGTTTTTAGTATTGCATCACTACTGGAATTGGCATACAAAAGAGGGAGCAGAAGCCTTTTTGAAAATAATAGATGAAACCTGGGAAATGTACAAAAAGCCAATTTGGATTACAGAGTTTGCTCTGAGCGGTGTGCCTGCATGGACTAAACAGACAAGACAGTCTGCAATTGATTATATGAAAATTGTTTTGCCTGAATTGGACAAGAGAGATTATGTGGAGAGATACGCATGGTTTTCATTTGAACCGACAGATTATAAAAACGGTGGTTCTTCATTAATTAATTCATATAAGGGAAAAATAACACAGTTAGGCTACGAATATCAGAAATTAGGAGTGCCTGAGGGCTATGGTAAAAAAGGTCAGGTTTTACAGGAAAAGAACCCTAACGACGATATTATTAAATAATAGAATGTTAATACAGCATTCAAAGTTTTTCCAGCCCGGTGTGCAAAATGACATTGCACAAATACAGGTGGAAAAAGATGTTTTGATGCCATAATCTAAATAGAAATATATTTTAATATTTATTAAATAAATCAGAAAAGCTGAATATAATATTTATATATACAGTTTGTATTGGTATATTTATTTGGAATAATGAAGAATAGAAAACAAAATTTTATAATGCAAATACCATAGTGTTGGGTTGACACTATAGGGTCACAGTGATATTATTAATACAGTTAATATAGTAGAGGTTGCACCGGTTATTAGTAGTACATAGGATGTCCCGGAGACAGAAGATTGTGTACAAAAGGAAGTGGTGCCGAAGGGTGGATATCCGGAATATTTACTCTGGGCGTATGGTTAATAGTCATATGACTGTCATCAATTGATGAAGAGCTAATTGATGGAGGGCTACTTATAAGTATTATATTGAATTCTTATAAGGAGCTTAGGTTTAAGCTCCTTTTACTATGCTTAACAAAATAATACATATTTTTTAGGAGGAAATGTAAAATGTCTATTTTTACAGGTGCAGGTGTAGCGATTATTACACCATTTAATGACGATGATACTGTTAATTATGAAGAATTCGGAAGAATTATTGATGATCAGATTGCTAATAGTACAGATGCAATTATTGTATGTGGTACAACAGGTGAATCATCAACAATGCCTGACGAAGAACACGTTTCAGTTATAAAATATTGTGTAGATAAGGTTGCAGGAAGAGTTCCTGTTATTGCAGGTACAGGTTCAAACTGTACAAGAGAAGCAGTTAATATGTCAAAGAAGGCAGAAGAAGTTGGAGCAGACGGACTTCTTTGTGTAACACCATATTACAACAAATGTACTCAGGACGGCTTATATGAATATTACAAGGCTATTTCAGATGCAGTTAATATTCCAATTATTATGTACAATGTACCAAGCAGAACAGGTACAACAATCCAGCCTGAAACAGCAGTTAGAATTGCAAAGGAAGTTAAGAATGTAGTTGCTATTAAGGAAGCTTCAGGAAATATTTCAGCAGTAGCTAAATTAGCATCACTTGCTAATGGCTGTATTGATATTTATTCAGGAAATGATGATCAGGTATTACCAATTCTTTCACTTGGTGGAAAAGGTGTAATTTCAGTTTGGTCACATGTTGCACCAAAGAAAGTACATGACATGGTTTATGCATTTTTAGATGGAGACATTGAAACAGCTCAGAAGTTACAATTAGAAGCAATCGATGTTATCGGCGCTTTGTTCTGTGAAGTAAATCCAATTCCCGTAAAGGCAGCAATGAACATGCTTGGTTATAAGGTAGGAACAGTTAGAGCACCACTTACAGAATTAACAGATGCTCATAAGGAAGTATTAAAGAAAGCATTAAAAGACTACGGTGTATTATAAATAGCAGGATAATATGGCAAATATACAAAGGATATATTGCCAAAAAAATAATTCTTTTTGCAAATGCAAAGGGATTATAGGTAATGGAGGAGAAAATGGTAAATGTAATAATGCATGGATGTAATGGCAAGATGGGGAGAGTTATTACAGACTTAATTAGTAAAGATGAAGATGTACAGATTGTAGCTGGAATTGATGCTTATACAGGTATTGCAAATGATTATCCTGTGTTTAAGTCAATAAAGGAATGTGATGTTAAGGCTGACGCAATAATTGATTTTGCGGTAACAGCAGCTATTGATGATCTATTAGATTATGCAGTTGAAACAAAGACACCTGTTGTTGTATGTACAACAGGTTTGTCTGCACAGCAGTTAGACAAGGTTAATGAGGCTAGCAAAAGTGTAGCAGTCCTTCGTTCAGCAAACATGTCTTTAGGAATTAATACATTAATGAAAGTATTAAAAATCGCTACAGATGTTTTATCTGACAGAGGATTTGATATTGAAATCGTAGAAAAACATCATAATCAGAAGGTTGATGCACCAAGCGGAACAGCACTTGCGTTAGCAGATTGCATCAATCAGGAATTAAATAACGAATATGATTACACATACGATAGAAGTAATGTTCGTGAAAAGAGAAAGAAGAATGAAATTGGAATTTCAGCAGTTAGAGGTGGCACAATTGTAGGTGAACACGAAGTTATTTTTGCCGGAACTGATGAAGTAATCGAAATTAAACATACAGCTTACTCAAAAGCTATATTTGCCAAGGGGGCAATTGATGCTGCAAAATTCCTTGCAGGAAAAGAAGCGGGCATGTACAACATGGCAGATGTAATTGATTAATTTTTGTTGTATAAAATTAAATAAAATGAAAATAATAACTTCATAAAGAAACTGTTAGAAAACAGTGTAAATTATGGAGGTTAGAAATGAAATATTTACGAAATTACTTATTAGTATTAACACTTATGTTGTCAGTATTTACATTTGTTGGATGTGGCAACAATGACAATGAAACAACTACAGTTGAGTCAAATACAACTGACAATAATCAGAGTACAACAAATAACATGAATAATAACACAGATAACAATGGAAATAACAATAATGGTAACGATAATAATGGCGTTATTGATGATATTGGCGATGACATTGAAGATGGTGTAGATGATATTGTTGACGACATTGATGGTAATGATAACGACACAACACAGTCAAACAAAAAGAATAATACAAACAACACAAAGAATAATACAACAAAGAAAAATACAAACAAAAATAATACAACTAAATAGTGTAAATAATATTAATTAAAAACCAACTTCGAAAAGTTTAATCTTATTATGTTGAAAAATATAACAGAATTAAATTCAAGAAGTTGGTTTTTTGCAATATTTCCTAATATAAAACATATAATATTATGAAAAAATATTTTTAGGAATAATATGGCATATAAAATAATAATTGATCCGGGACATGGTGGAAGTGATTCGGGTGCAACTTATAATGGCAGACAGGAAAAAGATGATGCCCTTAGAATGGCAATGGCTGTAGGGGATTTACTAAAAAATGCAGGCTTTGATGTAGTTTATACAAGAACAACAGACGTCTATAATACGCCCTTTGAAAAAGCAACAATTGGAAATGAAGCAGGCGGGAATTTGTTTGTTTCATTTCATAGAAATTCCTCCCCAACGCCTAACACATATGGTGGAGTTCAGGCTTTAGTGTATAATGATTCAGGTTTTAAGGGAACTTTGGCAAGAAATATTAATGAAAATCTTGTGGCACTTGGTTTTGAAGACAAGGGAGTTGTGGAACGACCAAATTTGGTAGTTTTGAAAAGGACTAAAATGCCGGCTGTTCTTTTAGAACTAGGTTTTATTAATTCAGATAAAGATAATCAGTTATTTGATGAAAAGTTTAATGAAATAGCTCAGGCAATAGCGGATGGTATAATTGACACTCTAAATTCAAATGGAATAACAGCCTCTCAAATGTCAAGATATACTGTTCAGGTAGGGGCGTTTAGAAATCCTTTGTTGGCAAACAGACAGGCAAATGAACTTAAAATGCAGGGCTTTCCTGTTAATTTGATAGTTGAACGGGGACTTATTAAAGTGACAGTTGGCAATTATAGAAATTTAGATAATGCTGTTGCAACTGAACAGCGACTAAGAGCTTTAGGGTACAATACATTCGTAAGAACAATATAATAAATGTATATTTGAATTAGAATGTTATAATGAAATCGTTCAAATGAACAATTTATGGTATTAGGGCATTATAACAAATGGGTTATAGAATTGGAATGTTCTAATAAATGGGTCGTTGATATTAAAATAATATAATGTTACAATTAGCACAGTATTGTTTAGATAAAAATGTGGATTGTAAATTACAATGTACAAAGCAGTAATCAGGATTTGGGTGTTTGGGCACCCAAATCCTAATAGGAAATACTAAAGAAATTTCCAATTACATAAAGAAACAAATTGGGCAGAAAGGAGAATAGTCCATTAAAAAAGAGTGGATTATATTTAAAATGAATAACGGATTTATAAAGGTAGCTGCCGCTACACCAAAAATAAAAGTTGGCGACTGTAAACACAACGCAGTGGAAATATGTTCATTAATAAGAGAAGCTTATAGAAATAAAACACAGTTAATTGTTTTTCCTGAATTATGTATTACAGGATATACAGCTGGGGATTTGTTTTGGCAAAAGGCACTTTTAGATAATGCAATGAAGGCACTTATTGAAACTATTGTTCCATATACAGAGGACAAGGAAATTATTGCAATAGTTGGTTTACCAATGATTTTTAATAGTAAATTATATAATATGGCTGCAGTAGTATATGACGGTGAAATAATGGGCTTTGTACCTAAAACATATATTCCAAATTATTCAGAATTTTATGAGGGAAGACATTTTTCGTCAGGTAAAGGTGTTGAAGGCTTCAAGGATGTAACTTATAAGGAAACTAATGAAAACTCATTTCTTGCAGGCTCATATATTCTAAAGAATTTTAAATTAGAGTCACAGGAAGAATATGACGATGAATATGATGACGAGTACGATGAGGAGTTTGATGAGACGAAGGATACAGTTTCTGTTGGTACAAATCTTTTATTTAAGTGTGTTAATTTTGATAATTTTACATTTTCAATAGAAATATGTGAGGATTTATGGGTTCCAAATCCACCAAGTACAAATCATGCAATGGCAGGAGCTACAGTAATTGCTAATTTATCAGCCAGTGATGAAACAGTTGGAAAAGATACTTACAGAACAGGTCTTGTAACAGGTCAGTCGGCAAGAACTTTGTCAGCGTACATATATGCTGATGCAGGAGAAGGAGAATCAACTACTGATTTGGTTTTTGCAGGTCATAACATTATTGCAGAGAATGGAGCAATTATTGCCCAGTCAGATAAATTTACCAACGGCATTACTTATGGTGAAATTGATTTGGACAAGATTGCTGCTGAAAGAGCAAGAATGACAACATTTGTGTCAGGTCAGGATATTGACAGCGAATATGAAGAAATTGAAATATATTTAGAGGAAGAAAAATTTGATTTCAGTAGAGTAATAGACAATGCACCGTTTGTTCCATCAAACGAAAGTGAAAGGGACAAGCGTTGTGAGGAAATTCTTTCCATTCAGACAATGGGCTTAAAGAAACGATTAGAGCATACTAATTGCAAAAATGCAGTTGTTGGAATTTCAGGTGGCTTGGATTCAACACTTGCCCTTCTTGTTACGGTAAGAGCTTTTGATAGTTTAAATATCGATAGAAAAGGAATTATTGCTGTAACAATGCCGGGCTTTGGAACAACTGACAGAACTTACAACAATGCCTTAAAAATGATAGAAAAATTAGGTTGCACTCTTAAGGAAGTAAATATTGCTGAAGCTGTGAAGTTACACTTAAAACAAATTGGACATGATATAAATATACATGATGTAACTTATGAAAATGCTCAGGCAAGACAGAGAACATATTTGTTAATGGATTTTGCCAATGAATATAATGGCATGGTTATCGGTACAGGGGATATGTCAGAGTTGGCATTAGGCTGGGCTACTTATAATGGTGATCATATGTCAATGTATGGTGTCAATGCAGGAGTTCCAAAAACATTGGTTAGACATTTAGTTAAATACTTTGCAGATACAACAGAAGAAAAGGAACTTGCAAAAGTATTATTTGATGTACTTGACACACCTGTCAGTCCTGAACTTTTACCACCAAAAGATGGCAAGATTTCACAGAAAACTGAGGATTTGGTAGGACCATACGAGTTACACGATTTCTTCTTATATTATGTTTTAAGATATGGCTATAATCCAAAGAAAGTATTGTTCTTAGCCAATGAAGCTTTTAAGGGCATATATGATAAGGAAACAATATTAAAGTGGCTTAAAACATTTTATAGAAGATTCTTTTCACAGCAGTTTAAGAGAAGTTGTTTGCCTGATGGCCCAAAAGTTGGTTCAGTTGCAGTATCACCTAGAGGGGATTTGCGAATGCCAAGTGATGCTTGCGTAAGACAATGGTTAGAAGAATTGGAATAGCAGATTTATTAATATAATCACAAGAAGAATATAATTATAAATATTTTAAAAGAAATAAAAGGATGAGGCATTTTTGTCTCATCCTTTTTGGTAAAAAAGAGGTAACAAATAAGAAAAATAGGAAATTAAAAATAAACTATAATAAATCAAATATAGGAGGGTTATTTTTTCCCTTTGTTTATAGTGTCCACAATTGCATCATACAACATGGTATATGTATACTTGCTGTCTTTAGAGAATTTTACGTTTTTAACTGACTGACTGTCTACAATCTGATTTGCAATATCATCGAAGGCTGGCTGTACCAGTGGATACATTGTGGAGATTGTATCGCTTACGTTAGTGACGGTAATGGCATTTATGTGATTGTTATCAAGGGTAACGGATATTTCCATAGGATTACCATTTAATGTAACTTGGGAAGTGTAAACTCCAGCTTCATATTGGCTATTGGTAGTTTTGGTTTCTTTTTCTCCTTGGTTTTTATTACAAAACATAAATATCAAAGATATTATCAGTACAATACCAAGGAGTACAAACACAAGGGTATAAATAAGCTCCTTTAAATGAAATACCATAAATTTTGGACTTTTTCCCATAATGACTCCTTAAAAAATATTTTATATTTAAGTTTATTAAAAGGAATGAGAAAGTATACATGAAAAAACAATATTATTAAAATAATTAGCTTATAAATTAAAAAAAGATACATTAAAGTACGCTGTAATTTGGTATACTATAATAGTGCAAGAAAATTAGTGATTAAAAGATTATGGAATTATATCCTTGTACAATATAAGTTAAGTATATTATTGAAAAATAAAAAAAATAAAAGTTATTATAAAAAAATAAAAAATTATCAAATAAGAGGTATACGTATGGCATTACAATTAATTTTGGGACGGGCAGGTTCAGGAAAATCTTATACTTTAATTCAGAAAATTATAAGCCTTTCAATGAAGATGGAAGAAAAGAATTTTGTGGCAGTTGTACCTGAACAATATTCAATGGAAACTCAAAAAGAAATACTAACATTACATCCTAATCATGGGTGCTTCAACATAGAAGTTACAAGTTTAACCAGACTTGCTTATGCAATATTTGAAGAACTGGGAGTTAATGACTTAAATGTTATGGATGATTTGGGTAAGACTCTTGTAATTAGAAAGGTTTTAGAAGATTGCAAAGATAAGCTTTATGTTTACAAAAACAAAGTAAAAATGATGGGCTTTACCGACAAGGTGAAAACGCTTATATCTGAGTTTAGACAGTATAGCATTAATCAGGAGAGCCTTAATGACATTGAAGGAAAAGTAGAAGATTACCCTACACTTAAATTAAAAATACAGGATTTGGAAATTATAAATAATGAATTTAATAAGTTTATAGAAAATAGGGCAATAACAAACGAAGATTTGTTAAGTCTTCTTTGTGAATACATTCCTAAGTCAGAATATGTAAAGAATACATACTTTTATTTTGACAGTTTTACAGGCTTTACACCAATCCAGTACAAAGTCATAGAACAGTTATTAAAATACAGCCCTCATGTTTCCTTGGCAGTAACTTTGCCTGAAGAACAGGTTGATTTTAAAGGTTATGACGCAATGGAACTTTTTAGCTTAAGTAAGGAAACAATTGTAAAGATTAGAGAACTGGCTATTAAGAATTCTGTTGAAATTGAACCTAATATTGTAATTGACTTAGAGCGTAATCAGGCTCAAAAAGAAAATTCAAGATTAGGCAATCTGGCAAAGCCATTAGCTTTTGTGGAAGAAAATATATTTAGAAACACAAAGAAAGCTCAATATAAGGAAAGCAATGACAATATAAGAATTTATGCCTTAAATAATCCGAAAGGAGAGGCAGAATATGTTGCAGGTGAAATATCTAAATTAATTAAAAGCGGTGATTACAGATATAATGACATAGCTGTTATTGCAGGGGATATAGAAGGTTACCATAAGTATATAGAGCAGGCATTTGAAAAATATGATTTGCCATGTTTTATTGACCACAAGGAGGACATTCTTGCAAACAAATATGTTGACGGGATTCTTGCTGCATTGGATGTAATTAATAAGGATTTTTCTCATCAGACAGTTATGCGATTTGTTAGATTAAAATTTATGGAATTAGATGAAAATATGTGCGACATATTTGAAAACTATATTTTGAAAGCTAATAGAAGAGGATATAGAAGTTACGTTAAGAACTGGGAGAAAGTATATCCATTTATGGAAGAAGGACATATAGAAATTGTTAATACAATTAGAGAACAGATAGTAGAAGGATTACAGGAACTTAGGTATGAGTTTATCAAAAAAGACGCAACAGTTTTTGAAAGAACCAAAGCAGTATATTTGTTTACTGTAAAACATAACATACAGGACAAAATACAGAAAAAAGCAGAAGAATTTAGGGAGAAGAAGGTTGTTGCACTGGAAAAAGAATATAGCCAAATATATGAATCAGTAATTAATGTTTTTGATAGATTAGTTGCCTTAATGGGTGATGAGATTGTAACTACAGAAGAATATAACGATATTTTAGAAGCAGGACTTTCTCAGGTAAAAATAGGAATTATTCCACCGGGAATCGATACAATTATGGTGGGTAATATTGAGAGAACCAGATTAAAGGACACCAAAAAAATATTATTTTTCCTTGGTATGAATGATGGTATTGTTCCTAAAAACAGCACACCTGGGGGTATTATAACTGATAGTGAGAGAGACATATTAAAGTCTAAGGATTACAAATTAGCACCAACTACAAGGGAAAATATTTTTAAACAGAGAATATATTTATATTCATTATTTGCCAAACCATTAGAACAGATTGTTTTATGTTACAGCAAGTCAGACAGTGATGGTTCAACTTTAAGAAAATCATATATAATTGGAATACTGGAAAAAATGTTTCCTAATATGAAAGAAAAGCATTTTGAGGAAATAGAAATTCCGGTAAGCCACATTACTAACAAAAAAGTTGCCTTACAGTATGTTGCTGAAAACATTAATGCATATAGAAATGGCGAAGATAATCCGAGATTTAATTATTTAAGTAAGATTTTATTGTCGGATAAGTCAACTGCAAAAATAATGAATTTAATATTAGAAGGTGGATTTTATAATAATAACAGGAATGACTTAATGAAAGAATATGCAAAAAAATTATATGGTATTCCTGGTAATATTGGTATAACAAGACTGGAAAATTATGCTAAATGTGCTTATTCACAGTTCCTTTCTTATGGTTTGAAATTAAAGGAAAGAGAAAAATTTTCAATAGAGGCTTATGATATTGGAAATCTTTATCATATAACTATACAGAAGTTTTTTGAAATGGTGAATAGCAAGCAGCTTCAGTGGAAGGAAATTACTGATGAGAAAAGCAGTGAGTTAATTAAAAAAGCAGTGAAATACACTTTTGAAAAATATGATAATGAAGCCCTTGAAGGTTCAGCAAGAAATGCTTTTATAACTAATCAGGTAAAAGAAATAGCTGAGAAAACTGTTAAGGTGTTAATAAATCATATTAATCATGGAAAATTCAAACCGGCAGAATATGAAATACCATTAGAGCATGGAATTGTAGATAGAATTGATACTTATGAAACCGATGATAAGTTATATGTAAAGGTTATTGACTATAAGTCATCAGAAAAGGTTTTTGACATTACAAAAGCTTATAATGGAATTCAAATGCAGTTATTAGTATATATTAATGATGCAATAAATTACGAAAAGAAGAAAACATCCAAAGAAATTTTACCGGCAGCAGGACTTTATTTTAATATTAGAGATCCATATATGAATATAAGTGGAACAAATGACTTAATTAAGATGCATAGGGATGTTAATAAAGAGGATACAAGAACTGATGAAGAAATTTTAAAGGAAATAGTTTTCAAACAGCAATTACCAAAATTCCAAATGACAGGAATTGTATGTGACAGTAAGGAAGTTATAGATGCTGTAGATGAAGATGTAGAGAATAACAATGAATCAAAGATTGTAAAAGTATCTTATGACAAATCAGGCAATCCAAAGAAAACAAGTCAGATTTTAGATGAACAAACATATTCGAAACTAATCAAGCATGTATCAAACAAAGCAGATGAGTTAAAGAATGATTTGCTTAGCGGTAAGATTTCAATCAACCCAATAGAGGAACAGTGCAGATATTGTAGCTATAAGGGAATATGCAGATTTGATCAGGCATTGGGAGATAAATACAGACAATTAGAAAGTGTTTCTTTTGGAAATATAGGAGAGTTATTAAATGAAGTGGACAGATAAGCAGTTAGATATTATAAATACCAGAAATCGTAATATTCTTGTTTCTGCGGCAGCAGGTTCCGGAAAAACAGCAGTATTGGTTGAGAGAATTGTAAGCCTTATTACAGATGAGCGTGAAAACATTGATGTAGACCAGTTACTTGTTCTTACATTTACAAGGGCAGCAGCTTCAGAAATGAAAGAGCGATTGAGAGAGAGGCTTGAAGAATTACAGGAAAGTAATAATAATGACAATATTGTAAAGCAATTAACTTTGCTAAATAATGCAACAATAACTACAATTGACAGTTTTTGTGGAAAAGTAGTCAAAGAAAATTTTGATAAAATTGACTTAGATCCTAATTATAGAATTGCTGAAGAAATAGAAGTAGAATTAATGAAAAACGATATTCTCAACAATATTTTGGAAGAATACTATGAAGAAGGTTCGGAAGAATTTTTAGAGTTGGCAAGAAAATATTCAGGTGGGAAGGTAAACGACAGAATATTTAACATTGTAGATACAATTTATAAAAAGGCTAAAGGGGAAATTAATCCGATTCTTTGGGTTAACAATCTAAAAAACAAATATAAGTTTAACAATTTAGATGACATATTAAACGGAGAAGTATATGGGCATGTTTTTAAGTCAACAGAAGACCAGTTAAATAAATGCAGGGAAGATTTGCAAAAAGCAATAGAGATTTCTGAAATGGATGATGACTTAAAGAGTTTTGGACAAAATTCAAAAGATATGTTGGTGGAAATTGATTATTTATTGGAGCAAAAAGATTTTAAATCTTTAGCTAAATATTACGAGAAACTTACATTACCAAGATTATCGACAGTAAGAAAAGGTAATCCTGAATTAAAGTTAAAGGTAAAAACAATAAATTCTTCAGTAAAAGCAACCGTCGAAAATCTTAAGGATTTGTACTTTACAGAACCGATTGACGAGATTTATGAAGACTTGGTTAATTGCAGAGAAACAATAGATATATTATGCGAGATTACAATAAAACTTATTGAAAGATTTACAGCGGAGAAAAGAGAAAAGAGAATTGCAGACTTTGACGATATTGCTCACATGGCACTTAACATTTTAAATGACATAGATGGCAATGGAAAGTTACAGCCAACAAAAGTGGCAAAGGATATGTCAAAAAACTATAAAGAAATTATGATTGACGAGTATCAGGACAGCAACTATGTTCAGGAAGCAATTTTAACAAGTGTTTCAAAAGGCTATGGCATTAATAATATGTTTATGGTTGGGGATGTTAAGCAGAGCATCTATCGTTTTAGAAATGCAAAACCTCAGTTGTTCCTTGAGAAGTTTTATTCTTATGAAGAAGACTTGCAGGCAGATAATTGTCTGATTACGCTAGATCAGAACTTTAGAAGTAGAAAGGAAATAATAGACAGTGTAAATTTCTTATTTGACAGAATAATGACTCCTAATTTCGGTGACATTGATTATCAAAAAGGACACAGACTTTCTTTGGGAGCACAGTATGAGAAGATTCCTGAAAGACAGGATAATAGAACAGAATTTATCGGTATACAAACCGGCTCAAAAGAAAAAGAGGCTACATTTGTAGCATCTAAAATCAGGGAATTAACGGACCCGCAAAATGGCTTTATGGTTCAGGGAAAAGATGGGAAAATGCGACTTGCCCAGTACAAGGATATAGTTATTTTAATGCGTAGTGTAAAAAGCAATGCAGGCATATATGTTGAGCAGCTTATGAATATGGGAATTCCTGCATACGCAGATTCTAAGAGCGGATTTTTTGATTCAATGGAAGTGGAAACCATTATGAATATGCTTACCATAATTGATAATCCAAGACAGGATATACCATTAGTATCTGTACTTACAAGCGCTATGTTCAATTTTACAGATGACGAACTTGCAGTAATTAAGGGAGATAACCGTAAGATTTCATTTCTTGATTCTTTATTGGCTTATCAGGAAACAGGAGATGATTCAAATCTTGTTAAGAAAATTTATGATTTCTTTAAGGAACTTAATTATTACAGAAAACTGGATTATAAGAATTCCGTATATGAAATTATAAATGAAATATTAGAACGAACAGGATTTCAGTATTATGTATCAGCCTTGAGCAACGGAAAGAGAAGATATTTAAATATTGAGAACTTAAAGGAGAAGGCTGCAAACTATGAGAAAACAAGTTATAGGGGACTTTTTAATTTTGTAAGATATATTGAGAAGATTAAGGAGTTAGACAGTGACCAGGGGGAAGCATCAACAGTTAATGAAAATGATAACATTGTAAGAATACTTTCAATTCATAAAAGTAAAGGTTTGCAGTTCCCTATTGTTTTCATTTGTGACACTTCAAGTAACTTCGTTGCAGATGCAGGAACTGTAGATATAAGTGACAATGGCTATGCAGCAGTAGATGCCATTTTTCCAGATGTGAAACTATCCGTTACACCTACATATAGAAAGTATGTAAAGGATTTAAACAAACAGGAAAGTCGTATGGAGTATTTACGTCTTTTGTATGTTGCATTAACAAGAGCCAAGGAAAAGCTGATTATAACAGGACGTGTTGGAAGCAAGTATGAAAAGGAATGTGAGGAAGTCATTAATTCAGAAGATGCTCCACTAACTTATAATCAGATAATGAACAACAGCTCTTTCTTTAAATGGATACGATTTGTATATTTAAAGAATCAGGTTTTAGTTAATAACAGTTTTGTAACTGAAGATGAAATATCGGAAAATGAAGTAGATCAAATGGTAAAATCTGAATTAAAAAAGATGTTACTTGAAACATGGAATAATGCGGAAGTACCAAAGGATGTTTACGACAGACTTATTAAAGATTTTAATTTTGAATATCCTTATATTGAAGATATTAACCTTTGTTCAAAAGCAAGTGTAACTGAACTGAAAAAAGAAAGTATGGCAGATGAAGAAGCAGAAGCTTCTTTAGACAAAATCTTTGAAAAAACTTCTGTTCATAAAGAGACGGAAATTGTTCCACAGTTTATGAAAGAGGACAAGGAGTCTTCAGATAGAATATATGGAGCAGAGCGAGGCACAGCATATCATAGAGTTTTTGAATTAATGGATATAGAAAACAAAGAATATTCAAAAGATATAATTACTAATATGATACAGGCTCAAATTGACAGCAAATTATTAACTAAGATTCAGGGAGAGGCTGTTAATCCTTATGATATTTTAAAATTCACAAAAACAAAGGTTTTTGAAAGAATGGCTAAGGCAAAGGAAAGTAATCAGTTATATAGAGAACGACAGTTCCTTTTAGGAGTACAGGCAAAGGAAATTAAGGAACACTCAAACTCAGATGAGTTAATGATTATTCAGGGTATTATTGACGTATGCTTTATAGAGGATGACAGGTATGTGATTTTAGATTATAAGACAGACAATGTTGACTCAATGGATGAATTAAAGCATAGATATAAGAAACAGTTAGAATGTTACAAATTAGCCCTTGAAAAAATCACAGGAAAAAAAGTTTCTGAAATGATAATTTATTCTGTAAAATTGGGAGAAGAAATGGCTATATAAAGAATTATTTTGTAAAACCAAGAAGAGACTACATAAAAGAATATGTAGACTAATAGGTGAAGAATATAAATAATTAGATACAAGCAAAATATAAAGTTTAAAGGAGGCAGGTGTAATTCTAAGCATTACCGGAATTATACGATAATATATGAACATACCAAAATATTTACAAAAAGGAGATACCATAGGTGTTACTGCAACATCTGACGGTATTGTAAATGAATTAAAGAAAAAAAGAGTAGAGAATGCAATGAGACAATTATCTGACAGGGGTTACAATGTAATTGCTACAGATAATCTTTTCAAAAGTGATGCAAGAGGCTGTAGTGGTACAGGAGCTGAAAGAGGAAAAGAAATAAATGAATTAATACATAATCCTAATGTTAGAAGCATTATGTCTGCTGCAGGTGGAGATTATTGTATGGAAATGCTTGAATACATTGATTTTGAGTATTTAAGTAAGAATCCAAAATGGTTTCAAGGGTTTTCGGATAATACATGCATAGTTTATCCTTTAGTTACTAAGTATGATACAGCAGCAGTCTATGGATGTCATGTTGGAGATTTTGGAATGAAACCATGGCAGAAACCTGTAGAGGATGCTTTAGGTGTTATTGAAGGAACAACAAAGAAACTTCATTCCTACGATAATTTTGAAGATGAGAGACATGAGTATGTAAGTGGCTATGAGGGCTATTGTGCAGACAAAGAAGTTAGGTGGGTAAACGGTCGTATGGAAGATGAAATTAGTATGACAGGAAGATTGGTAGGTGGCTGTTTAGACGTTATTGTTTTTCTGTTAGGAACAAGCTATGATGGTACGGAAGAATTTATAAATAAATATAAGTCTGACGGAATAATATGGAATCTTGAAAGTTTCAATATGGAGGACACCACGATTATTACTCACCTTTGGCAAATGAAAGAAAAGGGCTATTTTAAAAATGTTAATGGGTTTATTTTTGGCAGACCGTTAATGTACAATTCCTGGAGTAACAGAACTTATGAAGATGCAGTAATGTCGGTTTTAGATGACTTGGATGTGCCAATTATATTTAACAGTGATATTGGACACAAAGGCCCACAGTTCCCAATTATAGAAGGAGCTAAGGCAAAAATAATCAGTAGTAATGGAAAGGGAATTCTTGAATATATTTAAAAAAAGATATTTTCGAGTTTTAAATGAATGAAAAACAGGATAACCAACTTAATATAGCTTTGGAGACTTCATTGGAGCAATTGGAAAAATCCCGTGAATTATCAGCAGGTTATAATGTGGAAAATGATTCCTGGGATTTAATTATCAAATATTTCGGAGACATAGGCACAATTGAACCTTTAGTTAATAGAATAAAACCTTTATCAGGTGGCTATGCAACTGCTAATGCAAACAGAATTTTTGTAGATGAAATAGCAAATCTTCCAAACGTAATATTTGTGGAAAAACCAAAGAATCTGGAATTTGCTGTTTTAAACGGAAAAAGACAATCCTGCATAAATGAAGTTCAAAATGATTATTTTCAGCTGGATAATGAAGCACAGCTAAGTAATGAAATAAGGCTGAGTAATGAAGTACTACAGGATAATGAAACACAGTCAGATGTAAGACGACAAATAGGAATAGATGAAGAAACCTTTGAAAATAATAATGTACCATTATTCGGTAGAGGTGTTCTTATCGGTATAATTGACAGCGGAATTAGTTTTACAAACAAAGCCTTTATAGATGAAAGTGGTAATACAAGAATATTAAGGTTATGGGATCAGCAAACAGACAGAGTATATACAAGTGAAGACATTAATAGAGCCTTGGAAAGCAATAATCCTTATGGGATAGTTAATTCAAGAGATGTATCAGGTCATGGAACACATGTTGCAGGTATAGCAGCAGGTAATTTTGCCACAGACAAAAACAATAATTTAGGAATTGCAACAAGAAGTGATTTAATAGTGGTAAAAATGTCTGTGGATAATGAAAATTCATTTCCAAAAACTAATCAGTTAATGGAAGGCGTTGACTTTATTATAAAAGAAGCGAACATTCTGGAGAGACCGGTTGTAATAAATATTAGTTTTGGAAACACATACGGTTCACATGATGGAACATCTTTACTTTCAACATATTTGGATAGTGTTGTAGACAGTAACAGGGCAGTTATTGTTGTTGGAACAGGTAACGAAGGGGGAAGTTCAGGCCATAGCGGAGGGTATTTGGAGCAGGAACCTGTAGAAGTGGAACTTCAAATATCAAATTATGAGAGAGCATTTGGCATACAAATTTGGAAAAACTATGTTGATAAATATAATGTTAGTCTCATATCTCCGTCAGGAGAAAGTACATCAATATTTAGCAGGGAAGGATACATTTATAAGGAGCAATTAGAAGACACAAATATAAATGTTTTGTATGGGACGCCAAAACCTTATAGCATTTTTCAGGAAATATATATTAGTTTAATTCCTAAAAACAATTACCTTGATGCAGGAATTTGGAAAATAAAATTATTTCCTAATAGAATTGTAAATGGACGATATGACATGTGGCTTCCAGGCCAGGAGAAAATTAATACGAACACAAAATTTTTAAGACCTGATCCATATACAACGCTTACAATTCCTTCTGCAACTAATAAGGTAATATCTGTAGGGGGCTATAATGGAAGAGATGATACCATTGCTACTTTTTCAGGAAGAGGATATACAAGAGAGTACAATATGGTTAAACCTGACATTGTTGCACCGGCTGTAAATATTGTGTCAGCATCCAATAATGGAGGAATAACAGTAAAAAGTGGAACTTCAATGGCTGCACCTTTTGTTACAGGAGCAGCAGCGTTGCTAATGGAATGGGGCATTGTAAATGGAAATGACAGATTTTTATATGGTGAAAAGGTTAAGGCATATTTAATTAAAGGAGCAAGACCTTTAAGCAGTAGAGAGGAACAACCAAATCCACTGGCAGGCTATGGTGCTCTATGCCTTTCAAGAAGCTTTCCTGATTAATGTTATTAAACATTATAAGCATATATAATATACTTAAAAAGCATAAAAGATAATAATAAATAGGCATTAGACATAGAAAAGAAAAAAGTCTAGAATTAAATTACACATTGAAGAGTTATGTTTTAATATATTTTCAAGGCTTGACGGAAATATATTAGTACAGGAGATGGAGGTAAAAATGTCATATTATGCTTTAAATTTATATATCTTTTTATGTTGAAACATTTCCGTAAAAAAGTTAAAATCAGAATGAGTATAATTACATATTAAGACTGGTTATACTATAAAAAAACAAATAGTTGAAGAATAAACATCAATTAGCTAAATGATTAATAATCAATAAAAAGCAATTGGTTAATATTTAACAAACTAAACAAAATAATTTAAACAATTAATAGCTAAATAAACAGTTAGGAGGAGAATATTATGGCAATTATTGAAGTAAATAAAGATAATTTTGAAGAGGAAGTTTTAAAGTCTGATAAGAAAGTGTTAGTTGATTTTTGGGCAGACTGGTGTGGACCATGTAAAATGTTAAGTCCTGTAATAGATAAGCTTGCAGAAGAATTAGATGATGTAAAAGTATGTAAGGTAAATGTTGATACAGAGCCTACAATTTCAATTGAGTACAATATTATGAGTATTCCAACATTAATTGTATTTGAAAATTGTGTTGAGGTAAACAGATCAGTGGGACTTGTATCAAAAGAAGAAGTTTTAGAATTACTAAAATAAAACTGCTTGTGTGAAAATATTAAATTAGCAGTAAATTACAGTAATTAATAGCAATTTAAAGATTAATGGACACATTATATTTTAATTCTATCAATTTATTAAGATACTATATAAGAGATAGAGTATGGATAGTTGTAATAGATTGCTGTGATAATGGCTTAATAATCGATGGTTTAGAAATCTGCAGTATATTACAGAATTTTTACTGAAAGATGGAGTTTTAAGATACGAGGAGATTAACTGATGAAAATTAATAGAACAATACTTATTGTTGAAGATGAAGAAAAATTAAGAACAACTGTAAGTGATTTTTTGAAATTATATGACTATAACATTATTGAAGCAAAAGATGGTGAAATGGCATTGGAACAATTTGAAAAAAACATTTACTCAATTGACTTAGTTTTACTAGATATAATGCTTCCAATTTATGATGGTCAGTATGTTTTACAGAAGATAAGAGAAACATCAGAGGTTCCAGTTATTATGATGACAGCAAAATCGGGAGATGTGGAACAGGTAAAAAGTTTTGGAAATGGTGTAGACGATTACATTAAGAAACCGTTTATGTTAGCTCTTTTGAAAGCAAGAATTGAAGCAGTTTTAAAAAGAACATACAAATCAGAGAACAGACATAAGAAGCTTGAAGCTGGCAAACTTTCATTGGATTGCAAAGCAAGGAAAGTGTATGTAAATAACCAATATATAGTTACAACACCAAAGGAATTTGATTTGTTAAGTTTCTTTATTGAAAATCAAAATGTCACTTTGAAAAGAGAGCAGATTCTTGATGCTGTATGGGGACCGGATTATGACGGGACTTATAGAACAGTTGACACAATTGTAAAACAGATAAGAATAAAATTAAGTGATGAGTGTCCATATATTAAATCAATATATGGCATTGGTTATATTTTTGAGGTTGAAGATGTTTAAAACAATAAAAAGCCGAATGATAATTATGCAGACAATTACAATATTTTTTATATTGGGTATATTGTTTGTTTTATTTAGTGCATTTGCAGAAGATTATTATTTCAGCAGAAAGATTGGGGTAATTAAGCAATCATTCAGTGTGTTGCAAAAAGAGGATATATCCGGTCTTACATATAAAAACAGGTATATTATTTCATTTGAAGAACAAAAGTTGAGATTTGTTATTGCAAATGAAAAATTCGAACCAATATATGTAACGTCAAGAATAAAGAACTTGAAGCCTATGGCACAAAATGCAAAGGCAAAAGCAAAGGTTGAAAACAGCATAGTTACCAAACTCTATAGATTCTCCGAAAAAGAAATAGTTACAAACAATGGTGTGGGAAGAATTTCGGGACGTGGAATAATAACTCAAGATGGCCACAAATATTATTTATATGTATATGAATTAAAAAGCAATATGAAAATACATTTATCATTTTACAAGTTATTCTTTGGAATAATGTTAATTCTTGTTGCTGTTGTTGGAGTTGTTGTTTCAGTTGTAATTTCTAATCGAATTTGTAAACCAATAAGACAAATTGAAGAAAATACAAAACTTGCTGTAAAGAATAACTTTGAACTTAATATTAATGAAAACCAGGAATTTGTTGAACTTTCCAGTTTAGCACATAGTATTAATATTATGCTGGCAAAGATTAGGGAACAGATTACTGAATTGGAAAATGAAATAGAAAATAAAACAAAAGTTGAAAATCTCAGAAAGCAGTTTGTAAACAATGTTTCCCATGAAATGAAAACTCCACTTGCCATTATTTCAAGTCAGGTGGAAATGTTAGAACTATTGCAGGATAAGCAGAAAAAGAAGGAATATTGTCAATCTATCATAGAGGAAACGGAGAATATGTCTCAAATGATTAATGACATGATAGTTATATATTCAATGCAAAGTGCAGAGGAAGAGTTAATGGTTGTAAGTGCTGATATTAACGAACTTGTAGAATTCACTTGTAGAGATTATGATAAGCTTTTCTTTACGAAAAACATTTCTCTTCATGAAAGCTATACTGAAAAATGTATGGCAGAAGTTAATGAAAGATTTTTCACTCAGGCAGTAAGTAATTACATAACAAATGCAATAAAACATTGCAAAGAAGAAGGCAATGTTTACGTTAGAGTTATGTCTGGCGAAAACAATATTAAAGTCGAAGTTGAAAATGATGGAAAACATATACCTGAAGAAAACATTGAAAATATTTGGAACATGTTTTATCAGGGCAACGACAGTGCAACCTTAAATGGACAAAAAGGCAGTGGACTTGGTCTATATCTTGTAAAAAGCATTGTAGAGTTACATCATGGAAAGTACGGGTGTGAAAATGTTGAGAACGGTGTTGTTTTCTACATTGAATTACCTAAAGTGCAAAAAAACAATTAATAGAAAATTGAAATAAGTTAGTGCCAACGGTATAATCCTAATAGGTATAAGGTGAAACGTTAAGTAACATTTATAGATTAGGAGGAAATTATGATTAATTTTGCAACCGTTGGCACTAATTTTGTTGTAGATTGGTTTATTAAGGCAACTTCAAAATGCGATAGCTTGAAATACAGGGGAACATATTCACGAAACATTGAAAAAGCAAAAGAGTTTGGTGAAAAGTACGGAAGCACTCTTTTCTTTGATGATTTAGATAAGCTTGCAAAATGTGATAGCATAGACGCTGTTTATATTGCAAGTCCAACATCCTTTCATTTTGAACAGGCTCTTAAAATGATTGAAAATAAGAAACATGTATTTGTTGAAAAGCCTATGGCAAGTAATAGCAGGGAAGTGGAAATTTTAATTGAAAAAGCAAATGAAAACAATGTGGTTTTAATTGAAGGTATGCGCCCTGTTTATGATGATGGCTTTAAGGCGGTGGAAAAGGCCATAGAAAAAATAGCTCCTGTAAGAAGAGCAAGTTTTAAACTATGCCAATATTCATCAAGATATAATAAGTTTAAAAATGGTATTGTGGAAAATGCTTTCAACCCTAAATTTTCAAATGGAGCAATTATGGATATTGGAGTATATTGCGTTCATCCAATGGTAAAATTATTTGGCATGCCTGAGCAAATTGATGCAAGCGCCATTATTTTACCGGATAGTATAGACGGAGAAGGAACTATATCCCTTAAGTATAAGGATATGTTGGCAGACATAACCTATTCAAAAATTTCAAATGGTTTTACACCAAGTGAAATACAAGGTGAAAAAGGAGCAATTTTAATTGAAGCAATAGATAGTCCAAGACGTGTAATAGTTCGTTACAACGATGGAACTACAGAGGAAGTCTATAACGTAGAGTTAGACAATAATCTGGTATTTGAAGCGAAAGAGTGGGAGACAATGATAAATAGCCATGACTATAGTGATAAACATAGCAAATATTCACTTATGGCACTTCAAATTATGGACAAAGCAAGAGCAATTCAGGGGATAGTTTTCCCTGCAGATAAAAAACACTAACAATTTGTCGGAAAATCTGTTAGAATACTACAGGAAAAAAATTTAAAGAGGTATAAAAAATGTTAAACGCGAAGCAGGCAACAGTAAAATATTCAGAAGGAGGAATGGGAAAAACAACCATGCCATTAGGTAAAATGTTTGCATTGGCATTTATGGCAGGTATGTTTATTTCATTTGCAGGAGTTGCATCATCGGTTGCTGCAACAACAGTAGAAAATGCATCACTTGGAAAGTTAATAGCAGCATTAATATTCCCGGCAGGACTTGCAATGGTAATATTAAATAATTCAGAACTTTTCACAGGGAACAACTTATTAATTATTTCTGTATTAGATAAACGTATCAAATTTTATTCAATGCTTAAAAACTGGATAGTAGTGTATATTGGAAACTTCGTTGGTTCTATTTTTGTTACAGGTGGTTATGCATTAGGTCATGAATTTTCATTATTTAACAACGGTGTAGCAAAGAATATTATGACAACAGCAGTTGCAAAATGTAATCTTTCTTTTTCAGATGCATTTATTAAAGGTATATTCTGTAACATATTAGTATGTGTGGCAGTTATGATGGCACTTACTGCTGAAAGAGTATCAGGCAAAATTATGGCATTATTCTTACCGATTATGGTATTCGTTATTTCAGGGTTCGAGCATAGTGTTGCAAACATGAGTTATATAAGTGGTGGCTTATTAATCCACTCACAGTATGGTAGCCTTGGATTAGATACAGCAGGTCTTACATGGTATAACTTTATAGTAAGTAACTTAGTTCCCGTTACACTTGAAAATATCGTTGGTGGCTTGTTTATTGGATTTATGTTTTGGTTTACTGCAAGAGATAAGAAATAATAAACATTGCAAAAACAAGTTCCCAAAGAAGTATTCCCATTTTTACGGAGAAGAAATTAAAATTATAATTTAAAAATATATACGCAAACAAGGCGAAAGATACAACAACACTAATTACAAAAATTCCTATATCAACCGGAAGAATAGATGTTTTGGTGTATGACGTATATAAATAAAATAGAACAGGTGTTAAGATTAAACCGCAAACTAATCCTATGAATGAAGATAGGAAGTAGTTGCGGTTTTTCTTTCCGTAAATAAAATATCCCAGAACAATCCACAATAACATAGGAAAATATAAAAGTTTTAAATGTTCAAAAACACTTTCATTAATAGGGGAGAATAAACCTACAATTGCATTTTTTCCCGACCAGTCATAAAAGAAGTGGAGAAGAGAGCCGAAAACAATTGTAAAAATAATGCCACTGATAATATATTTTTTGAAATTTTTATACATAAAGCCACCTTCAATTAAATTCATATTAACAGTGTATGTAGAAATAAGGGAAATATACTAAAGATAGGATAGAGTAAAAAAATAGAGTGGACTAGAGGGGAGTCGAAACATTAGTCCGATTTCTAAAAATCCGTATTTATAGGATTTATGGGCTATTCAGAAGAATTGAAAATCTAATTCACACCATTTTGAACCGTTTCAAACCATATCAAACCGAAAAAAGTGGTGTCAAAAGTGGTGTCAAAAGTTGATAGTGAAAATAAAATATAAAGGTTACTATATACATCTTAAAAAATCGTAAAAAATAGGGACAGGAGAAATTAATCTCTTGTCCCTAAAATTATATTATGCCTTAATTAATTTACCAGCCTTTAATAATCCAAGTAATTTAGTATTTTGTTTTGCTGTTCCAGCATATAATTTAATTCCATTAGCTTTGGCAATTTTAACTCTATTAGCATAACCGTTCTTTACACCAATGACTAACAAAGCATCTGAAAAACTTAAACTTCTACCAACGTATTTTTTATAGTAAGAAACTTTTTTTGTTTCTTTTTTAGTACTTGTGTTTTTCTTCTTAACTTTAGTGTTTTTTTTCTTTGTAGTAGCAGAATAATCTATATCCCTTAGCCATAAAATATGTGTCCATTTATTAGCACTAACTTTAGCTTTTCTACAACCATAAGCAGAACCATCTTCGGCAATATAATAACCATCACCAATATAAACGCCAATGTGTCCCTGCATCCATAAAGCACAACCTGGTACAGCTTTTTTAATATCTTTAATAGGTAATACCTTTGTGGCTGTTGATTTGTATTCGCTTGAGCCTCTTAATATACCTGTATAAGCAGAAATAAGTCCTGAGCAATCACATGGATGTTTGCCAACACATTTAACATCAGAATTCCAAACCATTGAACCATAAGTCTTTTTTAAATTATTATAATTATCCTTAGTACAAGTTCTGTTCCAAGCATAATTCTGTTTGAATCCATACAAATAAGGATTACCAATCTTTGTCTTAACATATGATACTAATCCCTTTGCTGTTTTTGTTGCCATATATGTTTCCTCCTTTACATATAAAAAGAGAGCAGCATTTAAGCTACTCTCTGTAGTGTTATTTGTTAAATTTGATTTATTATTCGATAACAGTAGAGGAAGAAGTAGTATTAACCTCCTCAATCGGCTTGTCTGTTTCTGTATAAATTCGACTATCCTTGTATTCAATAGGGTCGACAGCCTCTTCATACTGAACACCCTCACGCTCAATGTACATTCCTGCATCCGAATAATTTTTTATAAATTTTTCGTCTTTTATTGTTACTTCCTCTGTAATTAACATAAACTACCTCCTTATTCCCATACGCTCATTTCTTCGGCGTACCATTCTTCATTTTTGTACCAGTCTAAATCTTCATATTTACTTCCCTCAATCGGTTTAATCTTGTCAGCGTATACTGACCAATTTGTAGCTTTTTTAAGTTCTTCTACGAATTGGTTTAGGCAATATATTTCTTCTATATTTTGTAAGTTATCAGTTGATGATAATGACGGCATCTTTGATGTGTTTCTAAATATCAAAGTTTTTAAATTAACCTGCTTATTATTCCACCCAGTTATTGAAGAATCTAGCACTTCTAACATATTTGTACTAGCAAAAGGCGTGGCTGGTAATATTGTTAATTTTGGAATTATAAGTCTTTTTAACTTTGCAGTTTGAAAAGTATAATAACCATTACTGCTTATCACTTGTGCCTTAGGAAAAATCAGGTTTTCAATTTGTGTATTTCTAAACGGATAATACGGCGAGCCTGAATCTATTTCTATTACGTTTGGGGCATATAAATTTTTTAAACTTGTACAATTATAAAAAGTTGATGGTGCTATATACGTTAAATTTTCAAAATGTGCTTTTGTTAACGTTGTAAGACCATACAAACTATAAGGGCGCAACCTTAAAATTTCATCATCTGTAATGCTTTCTAATTCATTAGATAATAAACTAGATAAACTATTTTTCTCATTTGTTTCTTTTACAGCTTCAACCAATTCTTCCAGAGTTGCATCTTTATCCTTAATGATGCCTTTATCCATTAGTATATTTCTTAATTTTTCTCTTATCCTGTCTAACTGTAATATATACAGGTCATTTACTACCGCCATTTGCTTCTCCTTCCTGACCTAATACATTTTCATACATTAGGTCTTGATTACAACTATTAATCAAACTATCAACAGCATTATGCACGCTTGTGTCATTTTTGCCTGTGTATTCATTCATTCTTGTTATTTCATAAGTTATTAATTGCTTTATATTTGCATTTTCTATTGTTGGCATTTAATACCACCTCTATTCCCATACTTTCATTTCTTCTTTATACCAAGCTTCTTCTTCGTACCAATTCAAAGGTTCGTATTTACTTCCCTCTAATGGCTTAAATTTGTCGGCATAAGTCGCCCAATTTGTGGCTACCTTGTACTGTTCAATTAAGTCTTGTGGGACGTAGATTTCTTCAACAGACTGAATACAACTTCTATTTTCGAGCGTAGTCAATAAATTCCTTCTTAATACTAATATTGTCAAATTTGGCATAGATGATGATGAAGGAATAAGAGATGTATTCCCTGCATCTAATAAATATATTCCTGTTCCAGAACAAGCAGAAGTTCCTAGTGATATACACTTCGGAATAATTAAACGTTTTAATGTAGTTATATTCACAAAGCAAGCTGAACCCATTGTCTTTAAATTTGGCAAAATAAGGTTTTCACATCCAAGTGTGTGAAATACGTGTTCTCTTATACTAACTACGTTTGGAAAGTATAAATGTTTTAAACTCGAACAATTATATAGAGAGTATTCCCCTATATTAATAACTGCATCACATTTCACGTTATGAATGGTAGGCATATAATAAAATTTATACTGTCCTAATTGCGTTAGTTTTTGGTTAATATAGTCAACAATATCATTCGTAATATAGTCATCTAATCCTTGCAACGTACTAATACTATCAATAGCTTTTACCAACGTATCATCTAGCTTTGCGTCCTCATCTATACTTATGCCTTTTTCTTTCAACACCTGAATAACTTTCGTTCTGAAATTTTCAAGTTTTAGTATTAAATTGTCATCTACTATCGCCATACTTATATTCTCCCTTCGTATTAATTGCCTAAAAGCAACTTGTATAAATTATCTTGTTTATTTTCTTCGTTGATATAATATTCTTTTTCAGTCAGTTCAACCAATTTGTCTAAAGGTGCGTCCTCTGCTACGGTAATACCTTTAGATGCTAAAGAATTTCTCAATTTATTTCTTAATTGCTCTAGCTTTAATATATATTTATCGTCTACAGTCGCCATTTTTACACCTTTCCGATAACTTGCTCATATAAATCATTTTGATTTTTTGAATAATCAACGATTTGTTGAGCCATATCTTTTACTTTGATTCTGTTTGTTGTTTTGCCTACTTCTCTAATCGAATCAGCTATAGATTTTAATGTGTTTTCCTGCACTATATATTCTCTACTCATTAGAAATCTACCTCCTCTGCTTCGCCAATGATTAGATAACGTATGCCTGATAATTCTTCGCTTATAGCTTCGGCACTTTTCTGTATTTCCTCAGCAGCCTTCTGGGTTGCTTCAGCGTGTTTTTCCGTCTCTGTTACTGCTTCTTTGGCTCGCTCAACGTCTGCCTGTGCTTTTTCTGCCGCTACCTTTGCATCGTTGCTTCTCAATAAAATTTCATCAATAAGATTTAGTTGTTCTTCAGTAATACCTTTTTCCCCGCAAGGATGTTTATCTATAATAACAGTAGTAGTAGAAGATTTTAAAATTATATCTTTTTGATCAAATTTAAGAAAAGTAAGATACATTTTTACTTCACCAACAACAGAAGTAAAATTTTCATCAATATTAATAACAAAGCGTAGATAGTCTTTATATGTATCTTCTTGAACGAAATTGTTAATTAATAAATAATGTTCGTTATTATCAGGTGTAATATATGTAAGTTTTATATCACAATCTAAAATATTAACATCGTTATAGGTAGAAGGAATAAGAAATTCAAGATAATCAATATTTTTTTCGCCTTCAAAAAGTTTAACGTTATTAATAGCACTTAGAGATTTTGAAGCGTATCTAAAAATAATTTTCTCATTCATTTTTATCTCCTTTCATAATAAAAGACTAGCCACAATACGGACTAGCCTTTAAAAATCGCTTATATAGAACATTTTACTATATTTATATTGATTTAACTAACAAGAAAATAATCTTTCCCATATAGTTAATTCTGAACTTGAAATACTGATTTCATTTGTTTATTCAACCATCCAAGAAGTGGTACAAACAAGCCAAGCACCTGTAGGAACAGTATTTCTAGTAGCTGTGTTATTAGAGTATCTATCTAAAGTCACCGTACCATTTTTATTAACTTCCATTATCCATCTGTTAGAACCACTTCCTTGCTGTATGCTCTGATGAGGATATGATGGTCTAAATTGTGATGCAATGGTAAATAAGGTTTTTTTAGAAGTTTCTGTGGTAGTAATAGAATTAGAATTTGTAACAACACCTTTTAAATATACCATCTTGCCAACTCGTCTCATATATAATAACGAACTGCTATAAACCGATATACCACTTCCGTAACTAGATACAGGTTTCCAACCAGAGTCATAAGCTTGCCCATTTAGGGTAGTTAAATTTGATATAGATGTAGTTGCCAATTCACAAGTATTATAAAAAACGTGTTTGGAAGACCAATTACCATCTGAGCCTTTTGTGAAATAAATGTCTTCATGAATATGACCGGGTGTAACACCAAATGATATTCTTCTATGAGTAGAATCGCCATTTATTGCATTTTTACCATTTACCATAATTCCTAATCCATAATATTCAGAATTATTATAAGGGGTACATCCCATATCAAACTGCCCATATTTATCATTATCTTGATATAACTCTAATTGTTTAGCAGTTACATTACCATTAAACATACCATTTCCCTCAGAATCAACACCCATAATAGGAGTAGTATTGCCATTTTTTCTAATACAGAATAAACATTTATCTAATGTCTTATCACCAGCGGCATGTTGTGGGTCAATTTCTACAGAATAAGAACCGTCCCTATTAGTAAAATAAGCATACCCCCCACCAATTTTAGGTGAAAATATATAATCGTTGCCAACTAAAGTAGTAGGGTTTAATGCATTTAATTTATTTTGGGTGTCAGTTTGGAAAGTGGTCATATCTTTTAATCTTGAAGTAAGATTGCTTTCATACACCGCAGATGTATATGTGATATAACCAGATTTATATTGAATATATGTTCTTGACCATATATATGAAGTTCCAACCCAAGCTGGTACAGTATCACTCCAAGAACCGCCTGTTACGGATGAGCTAGATGTAGATAAATAATATTGCTTTTTTGTAGTTGAAATACTATCAGATAAAATTATAGGAACAGTAATAGTTTTTAAAGCAACGCCAGAATTAGTAGACATAGTACATTTAACCCAATTACTTGTTGATTTATAGATTGGATAAGTATAACTTGAAACATTTTGACCAGTGGCATAGGTTGTTGTCCAATTAGTTCCATCAGTAGACTCTGCAAAGGTAAATTTACCTAGGTGAGATTGTCTAGTAGTAGAATCGCCTGTTTGAACATATCCATTGAAAATGATTTTGCTTGGATTCATACAATTCTCAACTGTTGCTGTAGAACTATTAAATCTCCTTTCAACGTAATCTACACTTGATTCAATCTGGTAGAGACTTGCATCTTTACCATTATTACCCGTATTGCCTTTGTCAACAAGCCCCACGCTAGTACATGTTACCGCCGTGGACGAGTTTACTTGTGTCACTTTAGCAATAATAAAGCAATAACCATTCTTAGATGTATTAGTAACTCTAAGCATTATCTCATCGCCAACTTTAACGTTAGAAGCGTCCGTAACAGCCCATGTTCCGCTATAACCAGAAGCTGAATATCTGTCTATATTTTCTTGATTATATGAATAATTGGTTATTAAAGTAACAAAAGAATTTCCATCTTTACCATTAGTTCCATCTTGTCCGTTTCGACCACTAATGCAAGTAATACTAACTTCTGAATTACCATTTGCGTCAGTCGTTGTTACTTTTTGCCAAATATATTTACCATATTCCCATTGAGGACAAGTAGAAGACCAATTAGAATCATTTGCATCAGGTGCAACAGTAGAAGAAGTGGAATTCATATAATCAAGTTTAACCTCACTCATAGGTGCATCTTTTTCATACTTAATTACTTGTCCGTCAGATAAAGTAATGCCGTCTTGGTCAATTCTAACTTTTCCATTACCTGCTGTAATAACAAGTTGATTACCTGCGATTAATTCACCTATCACATATTTACCGATAATACCATAATCTAAAGTTTGATTTCCGTCTTTATCAGTATATATAAATTCACCTATTGCCTGACATATTGTTTGCCAATTATCTTTAGTAAAGTAAATGCCGTTACCTAAAATTTTAAGCTGCTTGTCCCCATAAAATCCAACATCATCCATTCTTTTAGCAATAGCACCACCTGGTGTAATAGTAAACGTTTCAGAGTTATCATTCTTAATCATTGTTTTGGCTGCATTTAAGCCGTTAAGTCTTAAATCAGTGACATAATCACTTGCCTGAGAACCTTTGTCTGCTTGTTTAACTGTTGAGTTATATGTTGTCGAAATACTTTTTGCTTGGTCTAATATAGACTTTATATCTTCAGTAGAACCTGTAATACTTTCAATCTTATCTGCAAAAGTAACAGTAACCGTGTCTAATGAATCTCCTGAAATTTCAAGTCCTAATATTCTCAATTTCAATAATTCATCTTCAGTTCTAACACGAATATAATTATATAATTGAAAACTATCATATAATGGTTCAAATTCGGGAAGAGCAAAGATATTATTAAGAGTAACAGATATAGTTCTTTGACACACACATGCTTTTTCTAATTCCTTTTTAGCGACCTCAACCAAATCCCTAGCTTTATCCATTGCTTGAGCATCAGTTAAATTGTCTGAAATATAATTAGAATTACTATATGTATCTTCACGAATATACTTATATAATTGCTTATATAAATCATCTCCTAGATATGTTTGCATATTACAATCTTTTTGATACTGTGAACATTGACTTTCAAGACTAGAAACTAATAAATCTTGTTCCTTGCATTCTGTTTCACGTTGTTTATAACATTCATTAACAATAATTTTAATATTTGTATACTTATCTAAAAATTCTTTTACTTTAGCTGAAATTTCGGCTGTATTAGTAGCTTTACTAAATGCTTCTTGTAACAGACTAACTGCTGCATCATAAGCTCCATTGAATGAATACAATCGAGATAATGAATATTTTTTGAAATATTCTCTCATTTGTGATGTAGTCATATTAGAAATATCAGTATCAATGTTAAATATATCACTTTCAGCTAATGCAATTTTTAGTTTCTGCTGTGTATATGTTAGGTTATAATCATCGTTTACAACAGCAACTTGGAATGTATTATTTTTATAGTCATCTTTACTTGGTGGATACATTGAATTGTCAGTTAATCTCTTAACTACAATCGTTCCTGTCCAAATTTTCTTATTGTTATCATATTTGCATATTCCGCTATCAGTAACTACCTCAACAGTAAAACGAGTATCACTATATACTTGTGCCATAGATTCAATATTATTATTAACCCTTTCGACAGAAGCAATCTTAATATCTTCTACACCAATCTTGCCATTGATTAATTTTTGCTTAATATCAAAGAATTGTTCCTTGGCAGTCTTACTAACCCATACATCTAAATCATCTTTCATACCATCGGCAGGTGACATTGTATACTTCAACTCACTCTGACGACTATATGCATTCTGTAATTCTAACATTAAATTCTCATATCCTTTTGCTTTTGAATCAAGAAGTTCTTGATATGAGTTTAATTTCTCAGTTAATTCAGATGGCATATCTTCGTCTTTTAATGCACCAAAGTTATAGATATAATTAGAACCTGATACGTTTACTGTCCTAACATTAGCAGTAATAGTATCATCACCACCTTCAATTCTAAAACAGTTTTTAATTTGATCCACATTAGGCGTTAAAGTAATTTCTGTTGCTAAATTTTCTTTAGAAATGTAAACATTTGTATCCTCGCCATAAGCAATCTTTACAACATTTCCATTCTTATCTAGTCCATCAATCACGCTATAACAATTAATCTGCCTGTGAAGAGTATCAAATAAGAATACTACATTACATTCTTCTGCAATATCTTGTGTTAGAAAATCATAGACAGAAGTACCATCTGCGGTAAAAGACCTGTAAAATTTTCGCACGTCTTTAACGGGCTTATCTTCACCAATTGATATATAATCTGTGACATGACCTATAGACCAATGTGGTGCTTTTTCTTTCAGAATTCTATGTAAAAGTGAGTGGTCTGTATCATCAGGGTTATAAAATACAGTATTTATAAAATTGCCATCTTTGTCAAAATCTTTCTTATTATATTCCGTGATAATCATTGTTTTAGCATCATCATCATTAACGTGAAAGTCATGTAATATAAGTTGTCCCAATTCACGTTCAAGAGAATAACCATTGATAGACTTAACTGTTTTTGTGTTGTCTGTATAAGTTACTTCAATTTCAAAACATCCATATCTTTTAAGTTCAACAACCTTCAAGTCAGTTAATTTAAACCAAATAGGATTTAATTTACCATCAACAAATTTGGGAACATCAAACGAGATTTCATCTATTGAGTTACCTAATACTGAAACTCTCCAATTTGTATAGTTGGGAATATTCCCCAATGTACGAAAATCTCTTGTTTTAAGAACTAATTCAGGACTAGGAATTTTAGATATATTCTTGTCTAGTCTTATAATTCTACTTAAATCTTTGTAAAATACCGCCATTAAATCATCACCATCCTAGCCTCTCTATATTGTATTGTTACATCAAGTTTTCCTTCACTTGTTCCCATAGAAAATTCATTATTTCTATCAACCAAACGAGGGAAGTACCAATTAAATTTTGTCGGATCATTTAATCCTGTAATAATCTGGTTTTCACAATCTAATATTAAAGTTGAATTAGTAGGAATGGAACTAAACTTTGTAGCAGTATCTAAATTGATACGGTGCAATGAATCATAGGTATTCTCCAACACAAAAGAAGTGGTAGTACCATTCTTAATGATAACCTTTTCAGGGTATATGTATTCATTTGCATCGGTATCTACATTAAATTTATAAGTAGAAGAAGAAGTGATAGACGCTGATTTTTCAATTAAATCAGTAAAACCGTAAGCACAATTAGCAGTAATTGTTAAGTCATATCCTAAAGTTCTACCACCAATCCTATGTGGTTTAACATCAACTTTAACCTGATAATATATATCTTCTTCGCTATTTGTATTAACTTCTGTTCCAAGGCTAATAACATAATTGTTACTTACCGTCTGTCCGTAACTTCCTTCAACAAATTTAAACCACTTATAACCATCTGTTCTTTTTAGCCACTTCATAAGTTTTCGTTCTTCTTTATGACTAAATTCCATATTTTCAGTAATACAAGGATTCTTAATCACTGAAAAACTCCATGTTAAAACTTCATTATATTGTGAACCATAAAACTTAAATTTATCTGAATTAGGTGCTTTGACTGAATCATATTCAGTAGTACCACCTGATACTTCATCAGAACTATCACCAAAGGAAGCAATTATACATCCAAAATTGCTTAAATAATTTTGGTCAAAACAAAAATCTGTTGCGTTCATAAAAGCACCTCCTTATTTTTCTTATTTACTTTTCTTCGATTCTTTCATTAAGGAATCTAATTCTTTTTTATAGCTGTCTTCTAGTTTAGTAAAAGCAGTTAATTTTTCGTCATATATTTTTTTAATATTTTTGCTATTGTCTATAAGTTCTTCATAAGTCTTTTTTAAATCTTTTAAGGATTCAAGATTTTCTCTTAATTCTTCATTTTCTTTTAATAATCTTTGATTTTCTTTATACAAAATTTCATTTGTAGTTTCATTTATTTTTTTTCGTTTAAAAATCATATAATTCTCCTTTTACAACAAAAGAAGAGTAGTCCCATAAAGAGACTACTCTTCAATATGATTATTTAATTCTGTTTACTGATAAACGACCTGCACCATTAAGTTGACCAACTGTTGCAAGTTTAAGAGCTTCTTTGTATTTCAAGTTTGTTTGAACTTCTCTCACTAAATCTTCAGGATTATTAGCTAAAACTTCAAAGTTAAATGTGAAACCGCCATAGTCAATATTATTAGGAACTGACTTAATAAGATTAGCCATGTTAGGAATATTTAAATTAGAAGTGATAGAAGTATTCTTTAAACTTGTATCCACAAGTTTTTCAAATGCCTTATTCTGTTCAGGTGTTAAGATACGCTCACCCTTTTTAGCACTAATAAGAGTTGTGTCACCATTGGCTTTAACCTGTTTGTTAATATCCTGAACGTCAACAACACCACCTTTAGAGAAACCTTTCACTTTAAGAGATTTAAGTTTCTTGTAAAGAGGTGAAGTCTTTCCGTACTTCTTTGATGTCTTTACACCAACATATTCACAAAGCTTTGCCATCTGCTTGTTAGTTAAAACAAGACCGACTTTTTTCTTAACAACTTTACCGTCTGAATTTTCTGACCTTGAAGTAGCTTTGTAATTCTTAGAAATAACTTTATTTACTGCTGAATATTTTTGATTCTTAGTAGGAAAAGATAAGTGATCATAACCACTTTTATGAAGTGCATTTTTCTTACCTAACCATGCTTCAACATTACCTTTAGTTAATTTAGGATCTTGTGTATCCGGAGGAGGTGTTGGAGTAGTAGTATTGGCTAAAAGAGTGTTGCCTGTTTTTATATCTCCAGTACCATCTTTATTTCCTTGTTGATCAGATGTTTGATTTTTATTATTAGAAGTATTAGTATTCGTTTCCTTAGATGGTTTATAATTGCCTTCAGATTTTGCCTTTTGTAACAAATAATTACCATTTTCACCTTTAGTGAGGGTTAAACCTTCTTTCCATAAAGTGTCAAAATCTTTAAAATACTTTTCAAGGAAATCTTTGAAATCTTCTTGAAGTTTTTGAAGAATATTCTTCTGATCGCTGATATATTTGTCATAGACTGTATCTTTAAGATCATTTTGTGCTTCATTTAAAGAGACTTTTAACTGCTGTTTTTTAGCCATAGCTTCTTCAGAAGAATCATCCTTAAGTGCAATTAATTGTTTTCTAATCGTATCAATATTATTTGTTTTCTCATTAAGAGATTTCTGATAATCATATAAATCCTTCTGATTATCCAAACTTTCTTCGGCTTTAGAAATTAAGTCAGACAAATAGTTGCTAATTTGGTTATAATGATCTTTAACTAAATCGGCAAGATTCTTGCGTTGAGTATAAACATCTTTTGCATTTGCTTGGTCTTCTGAAATAACTTTGTCAATTTCTTCTTCAAGATTAGCCTTTGTAAGATATTCACCATAGTTACCACTTGCTAACATTTTCTGCAATTCGTTTAAACGTTTTCCTGAATCAGCTTTCTTGGATTGTGCAACACCTAAATCATAACCATATGCCCACAGACGACTCTTTCCAGCTTTAGTCCACTGACCTGTATCAGAATCTGTGCTATCCTCGTGTTCAATGAACGAAAGTAATGTTTCGTTCTCTGTAATTCTACGACCAGCACGATTTTGACCAGCCTCATATTTCTTTCGGTTGTTTTCTGCTTTAGCCTTATTCCATTCAATTTCCTGTTTTGTATTTTCCTGTTGCTGAAGATTAATGTCACGAAGAGCAGCGAGAGCATCATAATATTCAGTAGTGCCTCTTTCAATGGTACTCAACTGTTTCTTTAAAGCAGCATGTTCTTGATTTAAAAGAGTTTTTCTCTTTTTAGAAATAGAAATCTGTTTATTATAATAACTATCACTCGCAACCATACCTTTTGCTTCAATGATGTCAACTTGATTTCCGACATAATTAGATTGATATGTGTTATTATCTAACTTGCTAGTATACTTATTTTGAATATTATCAAATTTTGCTTTCTCTAGTTCAAGTAATTTCTGATCTAATTCAATTTGAAGTTTCTTTGCTTCATTGATTTTACCATTTGCTTTTGCAATTTTAATCTGATAAGCATAATTCTTTTCAAGGTCTTTCTGTTGTTTAGTCAGGTATTTATTTTGAGTTCTAGCACTATAATCGCTCTTAGAAGCACGAGCAGAATTTAATTCAGCACTATCATTATATTTGTCAGCAAGATTCTGCAAACGTTCTACTTGAGCATCATGAATCTGCTTTTGAACAGTTTCCCAACTTTCCTTAGATGATTTAGCCTTATCATAGTAATCCATGTATTTCTGAATTCTATTAGCAATTTTCTCACCATAAGATTGAACAAGTTGTGAATACGAACCATTAATAGCACCATTACGAACTTTAGATTTGAGTTTTGAATCTAGCTTAACAGAATTTGCCTTTTGAAGATATTTATTATAAGCAGTAGAATAAGTACCAAGCAATTTAGTCATTTCTTTAATTTGCTTTTTAAGATTATTATTCTTTTTTGAAACAGTAAATAGGTTATCTTTTTTGGCATTTAATAAAGAAATTTTGTTATTAAGAACAGTAACACGGCGTTCAATCCAATCAAATTCCTGTTTAGTTTTTGATTTTGAAGATTTAGACTTTTTTTTGGTTTTCTTAGTCGCATCATCTAACGCCTTGCCAATATCAGGAATCCTAATTTTAGCAGGGGAATCCTTATATCCTAGTTTCTTCAAAAGTTGATCTATAGCTTGTTTTGTAGCCTTATTCTTTTTCTTTTTATTCTTCTTTTTTTCTTCTTTAGTTAAACCATTTATAGTAATACCATTTACTTTAGCCTGAGGTGTATTAAGACCTAAAGGATTACCACTTAATATTGGATCTTCCCAGCTTGTAAGATCCTTTTTCATAGCTTTCTTTTTCTTTTTTTCAGAACTAACAATATCTTTTAATATTGCAACTCCTTTTAATTGATTAACAGAAACACCTGCTAAAGTAGCAATTTGTTCTAATTGAGCTATGGTTTCGCTAGCATCCAAGTCAGTCCATTTAGTATTTTGAACTGCTAATTGTAACAATGCTTGCTTTGCTGCATCAGAAGTACCTTTCAATGTGGCTAATTTAATAATTTCTTCAGTAGTCATATTACTTAAATCAGCGGCACTACCAACGTTTTTCCTTTCCTGTTCTGATAAACCATTATAAGCAGTTGTAAGGGTAGTTACTGTATTTTCAAGATAGCTTTCAACAACTTGTTTGGCGTTCTCAACACCCATAGCTTTTAATTGATTAATATAAAGCTGTTTAGTTGATTCGTCATAATTTCCGTTTTCATCAACAAGATTTGTAAGAAAATTATTAGATTCCAAATATGCTTTTGCTAATTCATTTTGTGCTTGTTTAGACTGTGAAAGAGTAGAAGTGGTAGAACCTAAAACTTTTTTATAATTATCCCATGCTTTACCTAGATTTCCAAACTCATCTTGCATACTAGCAAGAGTATCGGCTTGTACAACACCATCTTCTTTTTTCTGAGAATATGCAGATTGAATTTTAGAAATTCCTTCTTTTAAACTACTTAATTGTTTAGAAGAATCTACTAATTGATTAACACGTTTAACTGCCTCTTCGGCACTTAAATTAATTGAATCGAAATAAGTTTCTGCACCTGTTACAGATTTAAAAGTATCAGTGGTTAATTTACCTGCTTCTGCAAGAGCAAGAAGGTCTTTCTTGGTGTTTTTATAAGTCTTATCATCTGTCGTATCTAAATCAGCCCAACCAGACATAAAAGTATCATTTACTTTTTCATTCTTTTTCTTAGGTTTTTTATTTAATGACTCAACTTTTTTCTTTAACTGTTCAACATCTTTAACTTCACCTTTAAGACCGTTGACATATCTTAATTCATCTTGTGTTAAAGTATCAATATATTCATTAATTCCACTGATTCCAGAATATTTCTTTTTAGTTTCATCTATAAGAGCATTTCCTGATACGTTACCACTAGAATCAACATCACCAACGCCAAATTGCGTCTTTAAATTGTTAATTTGGTCGTCAGTATAAACCTTATTTCCTTTTGTATCCTTTTGATTAGCAAGAAAATTGATTATATCGGTAACAGCCTTAATATAATCAGCATAACTCTTATAATCTTTTTCGTTTAAAGAAAATAATGTTTGAATTCTAATAGCCAAATCTTCGCTATCAATTCCATCTTTTAATGGATTAATAACATTTTGAGTTATCCATGATTCCATATCTATATCAGAATCAAAGTTTTCAAAGAAAGAACTATCAAGATTCTGGACAAATGTTTGAACAGCACTTTTAGCGTCATCATTTAAATCATCATAACCAGATGATTCACCATATAAGTAAGCAGTTAAAATTGGTCTCACCTTATCGGTTTCAGAGTTGACAGTAGCATTTAAAGTAGTAAAAACATCTCTGACTTTTTGCTGAGCCTGTGCTGACAGCTTTGAAAAATCGAATTTATTATTTATCATTTCATTAATAGTATCCCAATCACCATTAAAGACTTCGTCCCAAGTATTAATACCATCAAGCCCAACAATAAAATCTTTTTTTGAACCATTTATGAAATTATTTAATGTTTGTGCATTTTTTCCATCATCTTCAACTGCATTTTTATACTTATCAAAGGTGTCACCTGCATTGGTTCTAATACTTGCATAATGAGCCTTCTTTTGGTCTTCATACGCTTTAGTTAATGCTTCAACATTACCCTTATTCTTGATAATAGCATCATTTTGGTCATTATAACCCGATACCATTTCAGGAAACATATTAGCAATTTCTTTAGTAATATTTCTATATTCACTAAATTCATCAGTTGTTAATGAAACATTATGTCCGTAATCGTCAACACCTTTTGCTAACTTAGCATATCTATCTCCATTTTGTTCAATCCATTGTTTATTTGATGACAATGAATCCTCTTGTTCTTTAACAGAAGAAGAGAAGTCATCTAAGGCTTCTTTTGCATATTTAACACGATTAACGTAATTATCAATTGCTGTAGCTGCCCAAGAAATAACTTCACTTATCGCCCAAGAAACAGCCATAGAACCAAGAGTAGCACCAAAAGATTTTAGAACTGAACCGGCTTTAGATGTCATGTTACCAAACCATGAAGTTTGACTGCCCGCTTCTTTAAGGTAAAGTTTGTAGTTATCTAAAGTCTTTTCGGAATATTTTGTGTCATTTAAAAAATTAATAAGAGATTCATCTGCTAGTTTATTATTTTTTATAAAACCATCAAAAACACTACCATTACCGTGTAAAGTATCGTTTGTTAATACCGCACCAATTTTATTCATTTTATTAAAGAAATTTTCAGCTTCATTACTTGCTTCCGGAATTTCTTTCTTAAAATTAGTAATCCATGTAGACCAAGTATCTTTTTCAGAATTATATTGTACCGCCATAGCAATTCTGATATACTTATCTCAAAATAAATTATTGCTTCTGACAATAAAGAATAGGAGTGGCTACATGAAAAAAAGTTGTAAAATTTGTGGATATACAACAATAGAAGAAAACTTAAATGTATGTCCAGTGTGTAAATCTAGTGAATGGGAAGATACAGATTTAGTTATATTAAGAGAAATATCAAATGATAAAGATTTTCTTGAGGCAATGATAGAACTCAAAAAGAACGACATAATAGAATATCAATTAAAATTATCTCAATTTAAGAACCAATTACAACAACAAGAAAGTAACGAACAAGCAGCTCAACAGGATACAAACACACCTCATTGTCCAACTTGCGGAAGTACCAACGTAGAAAAAATATCGGTGGGTAAAAAAGTTGTAGGTGGTGCTATGTTTGGTTTGTTTAGTTCTAATGTGAGAAAAACTATGTGTTGTAAGAACTGTGGATATAAATGGTAGAAGAAATGTTCCGACTATAGAATAGAAGAGTAGTGAGAAATTGCTACTCTTTTTTAGACAAAAAAGAGCAACTATATGTTTATAGTTGCTCATAAAAGAAATATCTTTTTATATAATTCACTGGCTCAATGCCAAATAGCGTTAGGAAAATGGTAATCCTAACATATCAATTCACTGTCCTTATCGACTATTTAACTATATCACATCAATTCGTTTGCGTCAACAATATTTTCTGATATACTATTATATGCAATTTGAGATAAATTATTACATATTTTTCTCATTTGATTATTAGAAAGTTTAATATCAAAATATCCTTTTTGGTTATCTCCATATCGTGAAAGACGTTTTTTACTAACAGATTGTATCATAAAAGTACAGGCATAACATTCTTTTGTTTCATCAGGAAAGCCATTTATGATTCCTAAATCAACAATCGCTTCTTTATTTTCTTCAATCCATGTTGGATCATGATCTTTTTTAGATGTTAATGGAATCACTAAAGCTGTATATTTTGATTCAAATATTACAACTGCAAAATGTAAATCTCTAAATTCACTTCCTATATTTCTACCGAAATCAATCCAATAAACACATTGTCTTTCTTTTTTAAAAAGTTCTTGATCCATTTGATTAATATCGTTTTTGCTCTTAAATATTGCAATATTTTTTAAAATAATTTCATTAAACCAATCCAACAAGTTGGCACAATAATAATTATCAATATTTAATCTTTTTAATTTTTTTATGTTTTTATAAATTATATCCAATTTATATCGTAATTTTTCATCTTTCAATTCTCTCAAAGACTAATATCCTCCCAATCATCAATATTATAATTACCATTATATACCAATAATCGACAGGATTCTATCAGAACGTATATTCTTTAAGTCGATATAAGTCGAAATAATACGATTAAAAAATCTGTTAATTATTACATTGATAATTTATAATATTTCAAGGGGAGTTTTATATACAAAGTCTACAGATTTTATTCTGTGGGCTTTTTTAAAACATGAAAGAGAACGGTATTGAACCATTCTCTTTATTATGTATTATTTAATTTTAGTATTACTTGTCATTCTAAAGACAATGCAAACGCAACCGTCATTTTCAAGACATTGTTTGTCTACATTTAGAATTTCAGTATCATCAATTCTATAATTATTTTCAAAGAAAATAGTAGAAGAGAAGTCATCTACTTTTAATGCTATAAGTTTTATGTATTTCATTATGCTACCTCCAAATATCCATATTTGCGTAGCAACTTTGTTATGTAAGAAATACCATCAGGCTTGACTCGTGTTTGTATATGAGCAGTTCCATCAGGGGCAATAGCAGGAACAGCTATAAATTTAGTTCTGTTTGTTGGATTTTCATATGGAACATTATCATTATTTTCGTTCTTGAAAAGCAATCCAATGTTTCTCATATATTTAAACAAATTATATTCACCAATTCCTATGAAGTGAGCAATTTCGTTTACTGAAAAAGTTCCTTTTGTATCCATTAGAAGTTTCCAATCCTTTTCAGTTTCTTCTAATGATTTTATTCTCTTTTTCTGATTATCAATTATTTCATCCTTGTGTTTAATTGTCTCGTTTGCAATCTGAACGGCTCTTGCTAAGAATAATTCGTTTGGTTCTTCTTCATTAATAGGAATGTAACCACCAGTCTTGCGAATCTGTGGAAGAACCTCTTGTGTTACCCATAGCCTAAATGGTTTTGCAATTGGTTTTCTACTACGAAGAACTAGAGTATAAAACCCAGATTCACTAATAATATTTGCTTCTCCTTGGCGACCTATATTAAACATAGACCGTTCAAAATTTTCTAATTGTTGCATAGACTGCGTTACATTTTGGACTCCCAAGATGTCACACACATCTTTTGCAACAAACCAAGGCTCATTATCTACAACAACCATTCTAATAGTTCCAAAGTCTTTGCTTACAAATTCCTGAATCTTATTCATTTAATTTCCTCCATATCTTGATTTTTACTTTGACATAGAGTAAAATAAAATATGTCTGACAACAGACTATGTATGAGAATCGCTTCAATCTTGCTAGGAGAGGGCGGTTCTCAATTTTTATTCACTTTTCGATAATTTTTCTGCTACGAGGTTTATTCCGGCACGAATAACATCCGATTTTGATTGGTTTAATTCCTCACAACATTTATTAAGGGTTTCTAGTGTATTGTTATCAAGCCTAACACCTATTCGTTTACCCATTGGATTATCAGAAAGTGGTCGTCCAATTTTCGCTGACATATAATACCTACTTTCTGTCGAACAATAATTACATTTTATATAATACATTGTGTCGAACAAAAAGTCAATACCAAATTTAAAAATATTTACAAACCATAGATTCATCCTATTAATCTTATAAACATAGTGCTATAATATTATTATAACATTATGTACGATTAAGAAAGGAGGATAAAATTATGCCAAATACAGGAGAAAAACCCGGTAAAGGTCAATATACTTGCGACAATTGTGGACAGGTGATTGTATTAGATGATGATTCCGATACAATGCCACCATGCCCAAAATGTAATGGAACTAAATTCCATTAGTCGGCTAAAGTATATCGCTTAATATTAAATGGTTTACCAAACCACTGAGTCCAGATTGTGAGTTCTTTAACTCCATTCTGGACTTTGTACTTTGAATAATAAGTTAATGGTAATATTTGTTTTAATGTATAAATAAATTTTCTCATATTTTAAAAATTCCTTTCTTTTAATTTAATTTTTAAACAATATTATCTGTTTTCAGAAGTCAGCATAATACTGTTTGATGCTTTACGTTTGCTTTCGCAAATCTGGACTGTATATCCAAGCAGAAGAACATTAGTCTGTAAATCTGCCTGCTCTTGCCAGCCTCTGAATCGTTGACATTCTTGTGCATCACTACAAGACAACTATTACTTATGTAACTTAGCCAACGACTGCTTTCAGTTATTAATATAACCTACCTATAGACCTCCCATTGTGATAGAGGAGTACATTTCAGTACTCATATCGTATGACTTAACATACTACGTCATTCTAACCAATTTTCATGGGTATGACATCCAACATTTGTTTTGCTATTAACATCATTTTATCTTCGTTTCCTTGATAATTGTGATTGTTGGCTTTAGGGATTCCCAGCATTATTCGAGATTTATTGTGTTTAAAGTACACAAAAGGTCTGCAACCGCTACGTTAATTGAATGACATTATATTCAATCTTATAACAGTGGGCGCAGTACAATTTCACCATGACCTGTTAAACTTTGTGCTAGTCCAACACCAGCACCAACCATTCCTATAGTGGAATTTCCACCATCTAAAATTCCACCAAAATTACTTATTGCTTTACTTGCTTTATTAAAGCCACCGGTTATGTCATCAGCAACATCTACAATTCCTGATAACAATTTAATTCCGCTTGTTATGACATCAGAATCGGCAAAATTTGATATAAATTTAGTAAAGGAGTTAGAAAGTCCATTCATCGAACCTTCCCAATTATTTGCCGACTTATCTGCCTCCTCCATTGCTGAGCCTGAACCTTCAGAATAATCTTTAATCATTTTAGAATATTGTGACCACCCGTCCAATGTAGATCCTAAAATGTTAGCATAATGCTTTCCTCCAATATTTCTCGTTATTTCAGACCTTAATGGATCTTTTTGGTCTAACTCATTATAAGTTTTTGCTAAATCTTTGAGAATTGCAACAGGAGAACGTAACCGTTCTACACCATTTACAATTGTTGTCATTGAAGTTCCTGCTTTTTCCAAAGTATTTTGAATTTTACTAGAAGCAGTATTTTGTAAATTTACAAAAATAGTTTTGAAAGCAGTACCAACTTCATTACCTTCTTTTTTAGTAGTCGCAACAGCAGTACCTATTAAGGCAGATAATTCATCTACTTTAACACCTGCATTAGCTGCATTTGAACCTACTGTAGTCATGGCGTTTGCCATGTCTGTCATATTTACTGAATTTCTGTTTGTTCCACCTGTTACTTTCACTAAATTAGTTACTGACCATTATATTTATTCAGCGTCATATAATGGCGACCAAGAATTTCTTCTTGATTCTCACGTTTCATTTTTAGATTATTGCGTGAGTGCAGACTATATCTTTCTCGGCGTTATTACGTTTCGTCCTCGTTGGTAAGACGTAGGAGACAGGCTATACCTATCAGAATTGGCGTGTACATTACATCACTGCAATATAACGTAGTCGTTAGGGGGTTATGCTATAAAATACGGGTTTATAATTTTTGAATTGGTATTTAATATATTATTACTTATAGAATAATTGAAAGAGTTATAATTGTTCAAATTGCCATCGTTGTCAATATATGCTTGAATTAATAATTTACATAATTCAGGTCTTAATTTAATATCCAATTCCCACAAATATAAAATTTCTACATTATGGTATCTTTTTATATATGTATGTTTTCGTTTATCTCGGATAACATCTTTAGATTGTATATTATCTAATTTTTCCTTTTTATATATTGTTGGATTAGCATGGAAATAATCACCCATAACTTCAATTATAAGATTTGATTCAGTTAAATAATTATCGACCGAATAATATTCAAATAATCTTTCATTTTCATATGATATATTACATTCTTTAAGAATATTGTTTACAAGAATTTGCGGCTTGGTTTGTCTGTTAAGTATTCCATTTTTGTATTGTAATAAAGTAGCTTTTCGTATTTTATTACGTGTTTCTTCATTAGGATGTTTATTATAATTATGAACTTTATCTTTTATGTAATATTTACCTCTAAATTCCCAATAACATTCCTTACAACAAAAATTGTGAATTTCTCCATCGGAATTAGAAATATTAGAAGTAGAAGGAATTCTTTCAAAAGATTTTCCACAATTATCACATTTTAATTTCTTCTTTTTAGTATATCTCGGATTATTTTTTCCTTTCATTTCCTCTCTTTTAAATTCTGTATAGCATTTTCTACTACAAAATAATCCTTTTTTATTTTGTTCAATTTTATATTTAGTTGTAATATATTCTTTTCCACAAAAAGAACACTTTACAACCCTTTTCCAAGATTTTATTTCTTTATTATTAATAGTTTCCTCTTTCTACCATATTTTAGCATAACTTGTCCTCGTGGTTGTCCTTCTCAGGAGTTTCCTCGATAAAAGCCAATTATGAAGCTATATGTTTCCATATAGCGAGACCATTGTATTAATCTCATTTGTACCGTCTAATACAGCATTAAGTTTTTCAGCTTGTGCTTGATACTTATAAGCGCTATTTGTTGCCAAAATCCAGTTATTAGCAATTTCAGCAGGCATATCACCAGCCGATTGTGCAAGAGCAGAAGTATCTGCTAATTCATTACCTTGTTCTCCATAAAAACCACTTCGGTTCATTTCCTGAACACCAGTTAACCAATCAGTGGCTTTGATACCAAACTTACTTGCTCTGCTATATGATTCACTACCTAAACTTTTTAATTGTTCTTTTGTTCTGTCAGAAGTTTTACTAATTTCGGTTAAAAGAGTATCAACTTCCTTTAATTCAGAAACTGCATTTTTAACATTAGACACAAGTAACATAACAGCAGAACTAGCTGATAACCAAGTTTTAAAAGAATCAATAGCTCCCGCCCATTGATCTTTAAAAGTCTTGCCAAGTTTTCCCATTGAACGTTGTTCAGCATCTATTGCTTTAAAATGTTGTTCAATTCGAGTTAGATTATCAATAGAAACTTTTCCACTATTTAATTGTTTATAATAATCTTGTAATTCCGTTTTAGCTTTTTTAGTTGCTGCTGTATTTTTAGCTAGCCAATTTAAAATATTATTCGAGAGACTGCTTTGCTTTGTTGGATTATAAATGCCATTAATATCAGCCTTTAATTGAGCTGCGTTGTTTTGACAACGTTTTAATTCATCATTAAAACTTTTTTCTTTTGATATTAATTCATCAAATGGACTTTTTTTTAATTCCTTCAATGCACCAACTACACTTTGAATTTTTGATTTGGCTTCTGACTCGTTAAGACCAAGTTTTCTAAACTTTTCTTCTAATTGTGTGAGTTTCGCATCATATGTGCCTAAATTAATATTGTCTTGAATTTTTAAAGACTTATTATTTAATCCATTATTAATTCCATTATTAATCTGTTGCCCAATTTGCTGACCAACTTTTTGAGCAGAAGAAGTAGAGCCTACACTAATATTGTTTAAATTAACCTTGCCTAAAGAGGAATTAATTTGAGATACCATTTTATTAATGGCTTGTGGTGAGATAGTTATGTTTTTTAATTGAATTTGAAGTGAATCTAATTGAGAACTTAAATTCTTTAGTGTATTGCCATCAAGACTAGCCTTAATTTCAACATTCGAAAGTTGTTTCTTCAAATTTTCTATATCTTGATTAATTTGTTCCTTAGACTTTGACGAGTCTAAAGACCCCACCAAGCCAATTTTAAAATCATTCTCCATTATAATCTCCTTTCTTTATTATTTTTTTAAATTATAGGAATACCAACCTTTATACAGTTTTGCTTAAAAAGATTTAATAATCCTCCATATTTTTCATCTATTTCAGAAAGTGCTTCGTCCCAAAATTGATGTGAACCTTCGACAGTTCCACCATGAGACTCGGCATTAAACCATTCCAAAACATCTTGACCTGTTGCTGAAATATTGGCATCCCATTTCGTGTTTCCTGGATAATGAAACGCTAAATATTCATCAGAAAATCCTACAGTAAAAGAACATCCATTATTACCTTGGATAATTTCGCTTTTCATTAAAGAATCCCTCAATTTATCACTTCTTCGATATACAACAGGAGTTTCTTTATCAGGAGAGTTGAAAACAGGTTCAGAGTAATAATCATCAACTTTTTCTTTTAAGATTTTATATATTTCATCTTGTGTTAATTGCATTGCTTCAACTATATATGAATTAATTATTTTTTCTAAATCTTTTAAAGAATTTGTCATTTTATTTTTCCTTATTTAGAGTTTCTAATTGAGCATCAACAACAATTTTCTTTATATCTTCTTTATCTAAATTTGCAATATATTTAACAATTTCAAATAATCTTTCATTAGTAGTTTCAAATTTATCTGCAAATATCTTAAGAGATTCCATATAAATATTTTCAAGTTTGTTTATTAATTCCTGATGTTCTAATCCTTTACATTCATTCATAACATTTGTTGCAAATGCAACAAAATTTAATCCGTTAGATGTAATAAGATTAATTAGTGGAAGAGTAGTAGCACCTAACATAGCAATATTTTTCTTATATATTTTTTTATTCTTTCTATAAACTAAATAATCTTTAAATTTCTTAATCATATAAATTCCTTTCCCAAACAAAAAAGAGACTAGGAATCCTAGTCTCTTGATTCTAATTTAATATTTTATTTTTGCAATTCACAAGATAGCAAAAGCCATCTTGCATTTTTATGTTTGTTAATATTTTCTTTAACAAAGTTATGTACTTCATCTAGTGTATCCTTATTAACATCTTCTAAAATTTTGTATTCAAAAACATCATTTTCATCAATACAAACGACTTTATAAAATGTCTTTTTCTCCATACTCTACCACCCCCTTCTTCATTATTTAATACAAAACAATTCGTATATATCTATATGAAGAATCTTTGAAAGAGCAATTGCATTTTTTAATAATATGTCATTTGTATAGCCGTTTTCAATACGATTTAATTCGGCAACTGATATGCCACTTAAACGTGACAGCTCTTGCAATGTGATGTTGTTTTTATTTCTATAATACCATAATTTATTTTCCATATATCTACTATGTACAAATTGTTTTATCTTATACTCGTATTATATAATGAAAAAATTTTCACAAGTGCATATAAAAATATGTTATAATATTTGTTTCCTAGATAGAAGTAGAAGAATAAGAACCTGTACATTTCCAAATAGAGCCACCGGCATAATCGGAAATATCTCGTTCTAATTCTGTATTATCTTTTTTACAATAATGTCCATCAGGTGTATATTCTGAAATAGGCATTGATATTATATATTTTTCCCCACATTTGGGGCATTTAAACTTATACTGCATATTTTAACTTTCCTTTTTGTTTTTTCTTTTCTTCTCGTTTGAGTCGTTTGTATTCTTCATATTCAATCCAACCTCCAAACTTTTTAATCCATGTAATCCACTTATAATCAACAGTAGGATAGTGATACCAAAATAATTTTCTTTTTAAAATTGCAACACTATCAGGACACCCTTTGGTGTCAATAACTTCTTCATGACCGTCTTTATGGACAATAAAAAAATCAGCCACATATTTAATTGGCTGAACAGATTTTCCGTCATGTATGAACTTTGGTTGTAACTCATATGGTTTTTGTAATTCGTAATTCACCACATCGCCACTCTCCACTAATGGGCAAAGAACATCTCTGTAATATTTCATTTCTAATACAGAATCAAAAGTTATTCCATTATAAGTTCGTTTGCTAACATCTTTATTAACATTAAATTTTGTTCTAGCTGCCATTTATCTTCCTTTCACTCCTTTACATAATAGAAGAGCGATTTCATTTTGGAATCGCTCTTTCAAAGTTTATAATTTACCATTCTTCATTTTTTCTTGATAAGCATCATTAATAATTTGCATCGAGTTTTCAACTTCACCATTCTTCAAATTATTTTCTTCCAATATCTTTTCATAAAGAGCATAAGTTTTAAAACAATGTTTAAAACAATCTTTATTTATGGGTTTATTTTCTGAAATTTTAGTGGCAAAGTTATTAATTTCCCAACGATAGTCATTTATTTCCTTCTCGACAAACATTGAAGTAAGTTTTGCCAAATCTTCCTTAATTGCCTTATCGTGTTTAATTGCACGTTTAGTGTCTTCACATTCTTTTTCTTTTAGTTCATTAAGTGCTTTAGAAGTAGCAATCAACAAATCATGTTCTTCACGTTTCTGTCGCATTTTTTTTGTTTCTAACCCCAAACGTTTAATAAACCAATCGAGCAATTCACAAACAAATTTAAATGCACAAAGAATTGTAAAAACACTAATTATTAATGTGCTATAATTAATTTGTGTAAGTTCCTTTATAGTTTCCATTCATACTAATCCCTGCTTTCTTTAATCTTGTCTAAAATTCTTTCTATGTCTTCAGCAACTAATTCCCCGTTTTTAATTGAATCAGTAATGTTCTGTGCAACCTGAGAAGCAGGAGTGACATTGAAATTTTTGTATGTACTGTATAATGAAGTAATAATTAAAAATACAATAGAAACAATTTCTGAAACTTCATCATTACTAATAGGAATAGTATTAATTCCGAATATCTGTAAAACTGCATTAACTAATGCAATAAGTAAAACTATAACAGTAGTAATAGAACTAGGAGAAATTCCTTTTAAATTTAATTTCTTCATAACTATCCTCCTTAATTTATATATTTTTCACTTGAATACATTTCTGAAAGAGCATCCCATAATTGCTTTTCTTTTTTAAATTTCCAAACAGAAATACCATCTTCGTTTGTATATACCCAAGTATATCTAATTCCTTTAGACTTTAAAAAAATAACTTCATCTAAAAATGAAGTTGAAAATTCTTTGTCCCATTTTGATTTTCTTTCCATATTTCTCATATCGTAAAAAAATGGGATATATCAAAAAAATCACAAATTGAAAATCTTGAATATATCCCATCTCTTAATCAATCTGCTCACTTTCTTTATTAACTTTTTTTATTTTAGATTGTGTTTTTTCTATAACCTTGGTATCAATTGTTTTATTTTCCTTTTTTATTTCAACTGTCTTAGGTTTTGGATTACGAGCTTCATAAACACGCTGTAAATATATTTGTGCGCATTTAGGAGAACACGCAATACTTCTCCAATGAAAAACAGTTTTATCTTTTTCACAATCATTACAAGGCGTATATAATTTTCCACAAACTCTACAAGGCTTTTGTACTTTTGCCATACATACTCCTTCCATAAAAAATCAGATAAGGGGTTTATTGCCCCTTATCTTAATATTATTTTATTCGTATACAATAAAATCCCATAACTTTGATGAACCTGAACATCCACCAGTAAGTGACTCAGCTTCAATTGAATGAACTGTAGGATCACCACCCATAGAAAGTTCAAATTCACCATTAAAGTCTGCACGTTCAACAATAAACTGTCCATGATATAAGTTGTCACAAGTATCCTGAGCAGTAACGTCAATATACATCTTTAATACCTTACTATATTTTTCTGAATCATTAGAAACCTTTGCTGATTCAACTTCTTCGTCATAAAATACAACAATTTCTGTTCCATCTTCAATATCTGATTCAAAGAATGTAAGGTCTTTTCCACTGAACGCAAATTTACCTGTAGCAGATGCAGTAGCATCCTGTGAAAATTTTTTCCCTAAAGCGTTCTTTTCTTTGATATACACATATCCAATTTCGCTTCCTGCTGAACCAACAGGTGTTCCTGTGATTGTTGCTTTGTTATTTTCAACAGATACGATTTCAGTCTTTCTAACTTTAAAAGTTCCATGTTCAACATCTGTGCCTGTCTGGGCAGCTAAAGCACCTGCAACTACAACACCAGAAGTAGCTGAAATAGTAACTCCTTTGTTTTTCTTCAATGAACCAATCTTACGTCCACCACGACCTGTTATATCTTCTTTATCCTGAGTATTATTAACTGAACCTTCCTGAACTTCATCCATAATGAATTCTAATTCATTAGCATTGTTAAAGCATGTAATCTGGTCGATTTCTGTGATAATAAGTTTATCTGCATTAACCATTTTAAATCCTCCTTAATTTTTTGCAAAATAAAAAGACGTGTGTAAACACGTCTTACTTTGTTAATTGAATCCACGACAAATCTTGTTTATTTGTCATTTTTGAAGTATCAACTGTTCCAGCAAAAACACCAATCATAGTGTTATCGAAACTGATACTTGTTTGTATTTGTTTCAAACTTTGATAAAATTGATAAATAGATAAATCTAAAGTTTGTTCATAATTATATTTAAATTCTGGGCGATTGACTAAAGCGATAATAAGAGTTTCTAATTGAGATTCAAAAGGTTTATTTTTCAACCTTTTAAATTTCCTTTTTTCTTTTTCTAATAAATATGCTTTAGCAGCATCATTACCAGGCTTAAATTTAACTTCCTTAATATCATTTATTTTTCTCAAAGTTTTTACAATTTCTGTATAAATCAACTCGTCAATTTTATATTCAATACCATTTTCTTTGCTATAAAGAACAATCGTATCGTTAGATGTATCTACACGAGTTTCATAATCTAATGTATATAAATCACCAAAAATTATTGACAAATCTTTTTTTGCAAAAGCTGAAAAAAACATAATAAACAATTGATAATTTGAAATAGTAGTATAATCTATATTCATCTCATCTAATTGCACCATAAATTGAAAAGGTGAACCTGTTAGAGCAGAGACAACTGATAAATAAAATTCTTCATTGTTAAGAACCTCTCTAACAGTAGGAATTCTAATATAGATATTATCAGTAATATAAACCTTATCCGCTTCTAACCAAGAAATATTTTGATTAGAATATATTTTAATGTCTTCTTGAAAAACTTCTTCATCTTTATGTAAAGATTTTTTTATATTCTGAAGAAAATTCTTTATCTTTTCAATAAATCTATTTTCCATATTTTAGTCCATTATTAAAATCTTTTACAGTAAATCTTAATAACCTTCCTTTAAATTTTTGTTGCGGATTATATGGAAAATTATCAACAAAAGACATAGTTTTTCCAATACCAATAACTTCAGTATTATTAAAAATATTATCTAATTCACAAACAACTTTGTCATACCATAAATAATTAACACCTTTTTCTTGATATTTAATTACATCCTTGTGGCACATTACATAAAAATAAACTGTTATATTTTTAAATACATTATTATTAGAATCTATAGTTGCACCAATTTCAAAATTTATAAATCTTTTTGTTTCCGTAATTGTTTCAGGAACGAACTCATGTGGATAAACACATTTCCAAGGAATTTCTTCCTCAATATTATCAGTGTCTTCATATCCTAATAATTTAACAAGTTTTGGTGAATCTAATATGGCATTGATTATTTTATTACGATATTCTATAATCTCGTAACTTCTTGACTTTCCCATTAAATCACCATCCTTCTACAATATTTATATTTTTTTCGCTTAATATTTCATTTTTGTCATTTAAAATTTGTAATAAAAAAGATTCTCCTACAAGAGAATCATCATCTATATAAAGTTCAATTTTATTTTGAATAATATTGCTTTTTATATATGTATTTTCAACATTCCATTTAAAATTATCAAATGAAAGTTCATTTCCGTCTAAGTCAGTAAATCTAGCTTCATATGTCTTTTTTCGTCCATATCGTAAATTTTCATTTCCAACAATTGTTGCAATAATCTCTTTAACAGATGGCAAAGGAGTGGGAAAAAAGTAATCACAAATTCTTAATTCAGGATTGTCTACTTCTAAATTCAGCTCTGTTTTATCTGCTATAAAATTCAATACACAACCGTGTTCATCACCATAGTCAGACAATATATCATCGTCACGAGTTATTTTAAAAACCTTAGTTGGATTATGAACATGCTTATCAATAAACACCCTTTTCCCGTCCAACTCTAAAGTTTCTTTATCAAATGGTAATTTAATAGAATAGTTATTGGAAGTTAAAAATATAACATTATTTCCACCTTCTCCGACATCGTATTTACTAGCAGAAGAAAAGTTTCCCCAACGTTCTATAATATCTCCATTATTATTTTGCCATCTTAGATTATACTGACATAATACCATTGTAGCTTTTTCATAAGATTTATTATTTCCAGGATAACCATCTATCAACCAAAATCTGTTCTCAAAAAAGACATACATACCTGCCTTAACAGTTCCAATTTTAAATAAACCAATACGCTCTATTGACTTTAACTGAGTATCAGAAGTGTTGCCTTGAATAACACATTTAATAACCTTTGATTCTGATAAATCACTATTATACAAAATAACGGTATCAGAAAAGGCAACTTCTAACACATCTGTAAAATTTTCTTCACCATAATTTACAATGCTTTCGCTATCGTAATCTGATGTGATAGTAGGAGGAGTATGTTCTAAATACCATTCTTTCATAGAAATACCTCCTAAGACATTGCAACTGGTTTTTGATTCTCAATCATTTCATTCATCTTGTCATTATGATACTTTAATTCATTTTCTGCATATTTAGATAATGACATTCCTGAATTAACGCTTAAATCTTTTCCAACAATAGAAGCAACCTTGTTTACTTTAGAAGCATATCTTTCAGAATATAACGTTCTCATAATTCTTCCAAGGGTATCTATGATATATTGGTCTAACTGATTTGTAAATATTAGAAGTGTTGAGTCAAATATTAATGTTTCATCAATGGCAATTTCCGTATTATATTTACTTATTGCCATTTTTAACCATTGAAGTTCTAGTAATTCTGGAATTTCCTGCTTGTCCGAAAATGTTGACTCAAAAGAGTCATAAATTTCTTGTGCAGTTGTGTTTTCCATGACATACCATCCTTAAATTCCACGAAGAGAAAATTTACAATATTCTTGACAAAATGCTATTTTCTCATAACTGTCTAGTTTTAAATCTTTAATTGATTTTAATAAAAACTGTTTTTCGGCTCTAGTAACAACATTTTCTTTGATATTTTTCTCAAAAGAAGCCTGTGTTTTTAATTCAAACCATTTCTTAATTTTGTCTTTACTAATAACCTTTTGTGTACGTTTTCCGTCTTCTGAATCAAAGTCAAGATATTTTCTTGTGTCTTCATCATCAATGTAAAGTGTTGCGTGAGAACCAATTTCATCGAGTCCAAAAAGTTTATTTCCTGAACTTACCTGGTCTGAAATTTCATCACGTTTAACTCTAACTTTAGCAGAAGGGGCAAAACAAGTTTCTCCACGTCCTACTAAATTTGGGAAACCTACATTCCAAGGGGCAAGATTTATAACTGTAACCTTTTCATCCATATTAATATCAATCATTTCTATATCCTTTCTCAACTAATTTAATTTTTCAATTATATATGTGTTTTACTGAACTATATAATTCAATAGCAGAATCCAAATTAGACGACTTATTGTATGTCCAGTATCTTTTATCTGTATTTTTATTAATATCAGTAGAAACATATGTAAAATTTAATGCTTTCAAAAAACAATTTAATTTATTTGAATAGCAGTAAAAATAATTGTTGTACATCTTAAAATTTCTCCGTTTATAACTAATAATAGAGAGTAGAAACAAATCTACTCTCTATATATCTTTTGAATTTAATTATGCAAGTGAATCTAAATTCTTATCATGAATTATACCAATAGCATCAGTTGCACTAACTCCAGCGGCAATCTTTAAGTCATAACGAGTTAATACTTCACCTGTACTTACTGAATTACCTGAGAATGAAGTTAAGCCTCCGATACTAAATGTCTGAATTGGGGCAACACCGCCGACAGGTGCAGTAGGAGTTACAAAACCAAGACCAGCAGGAAGTAATGTTTCATAATTAGTTCCATCTTTTGTTAATTTGTTAAAGTTGTAACCATTAGGAATTTCTGATAAAACAGCACCATTATAAGAACCTACAATGCCATTTTCAGCAATTTCATCAAGTAACTTCTGTGAAACACCTGAAACTGTGTTTGTACCAATAGTACCCTGATAACCAATCCAAGGAATAATCTGTGCAAGAAGTGCATAATCGCCATTAATATTTGGCTTACCATAACGTCTAATCTTTGTTAATAATCCGTCAACATCTGTCTTTGTAAGACCAGCATTTTCATAGAAATATTTAACACCTGTAGCCTGTTCAATAGCCTTATAGACTGTTTCAATTACATATAATGTAGCCTTATTTCTGATTTCCTTCTGAACTTCACCCATTAATTCGTTTTCAGTTCTCATATCACCAAGAGCCAATTCTCTATAATCAGCCTTATGACCACCAGAAATTGTAATAGGTGCAAGAGGTGTCTTTGTCTTACGAGCAAATGCTGTTGATACATCCTGACCTTCAGCCTGAACATCAGCCTTTACATTTTCATATGTAACCTTTTCAAGATATGCTGTATCATTCCAGCCTAAAGGCTTATATGAACCGAACAATCCTAATAATTTAATTTCCTGTAAAAGTCTAGGCTGAATAACAAACTTTCTAATTTCATTTAATTCAGAAATAGCCTTAGTATCTCCTAAAGAAGCCTTATTCCCTAAATCTTTAATATATTTAACTGCAACATCACCCTTTTTACCAAACTTACCAATTTCTTCACCGTTTGACATTGCTGAAAATACTTCAACAACAGGTGACTGTGCTGTAACCTTACCGCTAGCAAGGTCTGCATCTCTATGTGCATTATTTAATTCGAATGAATATTCCATCTATAATTTCCTCCTTTTTAATTAAACGTTAGCAGTAGCAGTAACCACTTTTACGTTTGCTCCGAAACTTGTAACTTCAATTACTTCAAGATAAGTACCTTTTGCACTAGCATTTACCTTGAGAGTCCCATCTGCCTGTGATTCAAGTTTATTTCCTTTTTCTACATTTGCTGGTAACTGTGCAGAAGTAACATTTAAAACTGCACCAACAACTGATGTTAAATCACCAATTCTTGCGTGAGAACCTTTCTTAACAATATAGTCATCTGACTTTGCGTCATCTCCATCTTCTATATTCATAATTACGAATGTACCTGTTGCACCAGCAGTAAATTTACCTTCTGTAACTGTACCAAAAGTACCATTCTTATAATCAGCAGCAACAACTGCATCTACATAAGGGTAATTTTTCTCTGTAACTGAGATCTTATCGAATCTAACCATTATTATGTTTCCTCCTTAATTAAAAAATGTTTATATCTGAATCATCAGCGTTATCACTGTTTACTTCAGAAAAAATATCAATTGTATCATTTCCTTTTGCTTCGTTTTGTTCAGCAATTTTTGCATCTTCTAGAGCCTTTTTCTGTTTATCAACGATTGCACTATTAATTTTATTAACAATAGAATTGATTTCAGATGTCACCTTATTAAGTTCATCTACCTTTTCACAAGCATTGATTTCATTTGTAAGTTTTTCAATATCTTCTTTGGCAACTTCCTTTTCTTCATCGCTATATTTCTCAAGTGCTTCATTCATTTCGCCAATCTTTTCAGCAACTTTTGCTTTTGCAAGTTCTTTGATAAGAACATCTCTTTCTTCCCACCATGTTTTCTGACTATCTTCAAGTTCAGTGAGAGCAGCCTGAATCTGTTCTACGGAAGCATTAAGTTCAGAAATCCTTTCATCTTTCTCTGCAATTTCTGCGTCTTTAGTTTTAATTGTAGAATTTAGTTCTAAAATCTTTGTTTCATAATTTTGAGACTTATCATTCATCTCAGAAATTACTTCTTTGATAGAGTTTTTCATTTCTTCAGTAAATTCCATGTTTAATTTTTCCTCCTTATTCTGATTTTCAGCGACTTCCAATACATAGCAATTTTCATCTGCTTCTAATACGCCTAAGAGAGCAGTAGCAGAAAAATCATATTCCATAGGAACTCGTCCTTTTTCTTTGTATCCACCGTCATAAATTATTTTTCTGTCATTTTCATCTTTACCCATAATCTCTATCGAAGACTTAACTGTTGAAGTTTCCAATTTAGTACATAAAGCAGGATAACGCTGACAAAAAATATAACCATATCCAACCAATACACGTTTGGTTTCGCCATCAATTTCAATATCTTCAATCTTGGCATCCTCAATAACACCAACTGATTCACTATTTAGAAATAACGGTTCTGATTTTCCATCTTCTGATTCAACTGTTTCTGTATATCCGTGGTCAAATAAACTATCTTTATCTTCATCTAAAAAAGTGGCACAAATAGGAATACCTTTTACATATTCTTCATTCCAAGTAATGCCATTCCTATTCATTTCTCCATCTTTATGTATAGTTAAAAGAATCATTCGAATATTCTTTCGACCACCTTTTGAAACTCGCTTATTAATTTCGAGGATTTTATTCATTAATTCATCCTCCTTACTTTTTGATATATAAAAAGAGAGTGAAAAAACACTCTCTAATTATTAAAATTATTTACTTTTATTTGTCACTTGGACTCGGAATATTATTTCCATTATTACCTTGAGATTTTATTGTATTTTCAGTTGGATTATCGGTCTGTGGGCGACCTCCAACATTGCTAGAATCTTTAGAAAGAGTGTAAGATGTTTGGTGAGGGAGATACTTATTAGCATAGTCTTCAGCAATTTCTTCATCCATAACTGATAAATATATATCTGGATCAACACCTGTACTTGCTATAAGAAACCGAAAAGAACCACCTGCACTGACATATAAATCTTTCATCATACCAAAGAATTCTTTTCTATTTACAAAAGAAGTAGGGAAGTAATAAATATCAACCTGATTTCTTGTATCTTTAATAATATTCTTATTAATAACATGAGTAAGTTCATTTTTCCAGTCACTTACCCAACTATAAATTTGAGCAGTTATCATTTCTAAATTAGAAGTTGAACCGGCAAATGTGCCTGTACTCATTGCACCAATAAGAGAGGCACAAATACCTAAATCTAATGCAATTTGGTCATTTAAATTTGATTCGTTTTTAGAATCAAGAATATCAATATCAACATCAATTTTATCTAATTTTGTTCCTGCCGCAACAGAAAAGAAACTTGTACCACTTTGATTGCTTTTATTCATAATCGCACCCTTAACAATATCATGTTGAGACCGCTGTTGTTTAGCAGTTAAAGCACAAGAACCTTTATCTTTTCCTTCAGGAAATGTTTCATATAAGATACGAGAATTTTGTTCATCCAAAACATTTCTTTTAGTATCAATAAAATAATCTTTATAAAGAACATCAGATAGAGCAGCAATGACTAAACTTCGCCCCCAAGGTTCTGAGTTCTTGCATTTAATTTTTTGACACATTGTTTTATCTGAATCAAGTATTAGCCAATCACCTGAACGAGATTTGTTATTATATCCGTCCACAATTTCTTTAGGATATTTTCTTAATTTTCTTTCTAAATCCTCACCTGTGTAGTCATTGAAATACTTTAAATTAAAAGCAATAACATACCTTCCGTTTTTCTTGCCTATAATTTTTGTGTATTGCCAAGGAAGGGAAATAATAGAAGCATTTATTCCCAATTCGTTTATTTCAATAATATTTTCAACTTGATAATCATATAAAAATTTCTTCTTATCTGATTTTTTTTGCGTTGTCTCAAAATAATAAAAAGCAATTCCATCTAACATCTCTGTAAATAGAGCATCACGAATAAATTGCTTGTCATTTATTGTATTTAATGTGGATAACATTAAATCTTTATTTGTTTTTGTTTTTTTTGTTGATGCTTTAGAAGTTATTATTCTATCTAAAGTCATTAACGCAGTCATATAATCGACTGAATTACTTACAATACCATTTTTACCATATACGAATTCCGATAATTTAATAGCAGTATCGTGATTAGCAATAGGGTTTCGTAAGACTGAATCAATTTCTTCTTTTGTAAAATAATCATATATTCCACATTTAAAAATAGAATCATATACTATTTTTTCTGAATAACTGTTGAATTCATTTGTTTGTTCTGAAGTAGGAGAGGACTGTGAATTAGTCTCTACTACTGGATTTTTTCGTGGTCTACCACGTTTTCTTTTAACTTCTTCTGACATGTCCAGCCCCTTTCATTAATTTATTAAAGTACAAAAATCGTAATCTGAATTAGTATAAATATCTTGATAAAATTCATTTATCAGCCACAATACATAAATTGTTGCCGAAACTCTATCCTTATCTAGTTTACTTACAACTTTTTCAATCGTTACACCACCATTGTTTAAATGTTTCAATTTTAAGTTTGCGATTTCTTCAAACAATGCATCTGTCTGAAAATATGGAGCAACACAATTATCAAAATCATCATATTCTTTTTCAGAAAAATCTGATTGTTGACGTTGTTCTAACATTCTAAATTTTCCACTATCAACTACATCAATAAAATTTGTTACAATTTTACTTTGTGCCGACTGAGCTTTTAGATTATATAAAATTTTTTCTGCAATATCAGGAACTTCCGGCTCATTATCGTCATTGATTGTATTCCAACATCCAAGACTTTCCTTTGTGATTGGATCAAAAGATTCTTTTAATAATTCGTCAATTAACCCAGCACCAAGACCATTTCCATCGACAACAACAGCCTGCGCTTTATACATCTTTTGTATTTTTTTTATTGTGCATGCTTGTGCTGTAAAATTCATAATGTTAGGAACGTTTATAAGATTTACTAGATCTAAAGATACAATACGAGTTTTGTCTTTAGTCCTATTTACTTTGATAACAGAAATGAAAGATTGGTTATTACTTGTGTTTTGACTTCGTGCTACATCGACACCAATATAAAATTCATCGTTTTCATTTGTAGATTTTATAATTGGAGAAGTGAGAGAGCGACATGTCATCAATTTATTGATATTTACCAATGCACCACTAGCAGCTCCAACCCATTTAGATTCATAGTTCTGAGCAAACGAAATCATAGTCATATCACGTTTTTTTTGAAAAATCTGACTCTTGGTTGAACCTCTACCATACCAACATGGCAACCAAAAGCTAGAGCCTAATATAATTTTTCCTTTTAAATTAACCATATCTTTTGCCATATCAACAGAACGTTGATATTCATCAGAACCTTTAAATCCTGCTGTTGTAAAAAAGTTAATCTGCTGATTTAATTCCTCTGGATCAGTTATAGAATACTCTCCAACACAAACACGAGGAACTTCTACGATAGGAAGAAGTGCGTCCAAAAATGTATCATTATCAATAAGTGCAGACTCTTCCATATTCATTCTTTTACGTCTTTGTCCTTTACTTGATTGAGCATTTGCAAGATTATCTAATCTAGCACCGGATTTAAAAACTATCAGTGCGTCGCCTTTAGCAAAGTTTGCTTTTTCGATTTCATTTTTTAGCATTGGATAAAATCGAATTATCTCATTGTATTTATCCTTTAATAAATCAGCAGCATTTTCTTTTGTCTGAGCAGAAAGAGATATTGAAATTTCTGGAAAGAAAATGCAACCGAGCATAGATGCAAGCACTTCATCAAATGTCTTACCATATCCTCGTGGAAAGACTCCATAAAACGAAGTGAATCTCATCATTACTCGTAAATAAATACGCTGATCAAGATGTAAATTAAGACCACCTTTTTGTGGTTTTATTAAATCTAAAAAAAGATCAGGGATACCAACGTGCAAAACTACAGAAGTATTCCCAATTATCTGTATTAAAAGAATTGTTATTCATCGTTGGTCAAATCACCTCCTCGGTAGATATTTTTGGAGTTCTAAATATCCGTTAAGTGGATAATACTTTTTAATTATAGAAGCCTCCTGACACTCCACTTATTTTCAGCCCTTTTTATTGTTAGTTAATATGCACATCTGCCATAATAACTTCTTCCTTATTTTTATTCATTACCTTCAAATCCTTTTGGAACAGTTATAAATTTTTCAATCGTTTCTCTGTTTTCTTCTGTAGTATCATCTTTAAAAATTCCATAAGGATCGCCATATGTATCAACGTATTCTTTTTTCTTTTTATCATAAAATTCATAAATATCTCTATATTCAACTTCTGGCATATTATTGAGATTTCTTTCATAATTGACATAATTCCAAATAATAAAATCTGCTGCATCTTTCGGTTGATATTTAAATTCGGGAAATATTTTGATTCTTTCTTTAGCACCTTCGACAGCAGCAAAAATATCACTAAAGTTTATAATACCGCCTTGCAAATCTTCTTTAGAAATTTGTTTTGCTGTTAATTTTCCTTGCTCAGCAGCCGTTTGTGCCGCACTGTACCATTTTTGAGCTTCTGCAACATCGCCTTTAGCTGTAGCCATTTCTTCTTTTACTTTGAATCTTACATATGTAACCAATGCTTCTCTATGAATACTCGTTTGAATAACATATGTTTGTTTCATTTCTTCGTATTTTCGAAACATTTTTTTATATTCTGTTTTTGTATAACCTTCACCAAAAAGATTAACCATATCCTCTGTGACTTCAAAAGTATCTTTTGTTGGTAATTTTACAGGAATTTCATCATTTAATTCATTTTGGAAATTCGTTTTATTTTCATCCTCGATATATTTTTTTTTGATTCTATTTTTATCAATTGCAACAATATTTGAATTTGTATGTATATGTCCATCTAGTTCTGAATCAGCAAATGATTTATCACGATTTTGTCTAAGCATCGTATTTTTAAAATACAACCCAATAATATCTTTCCCATGCTTTGCAATCTCGTCTTCAGATAAATAACTATGTTCTTTTTTATATTGATTATATGCTGAATCTAAATCGTCCCAATATAAAGGCTTATCTAGCCTTTGAAGCATGGTTTTCATTTTTGTTTTATTAATTGTCCCATCTTCTGAATTTACAATTCTATCTTTTACACAAGTGATACATATAGGCACACATTTATCATCTTGATATAATGGACTTGCACTTTTATAGAAACCTCTAGTTATTGATTTTTCTTTTTTACAAATTGGACAGATTTTTTTCTTTGTTACCTTTTTAGTAGCCAATTAATAGCCACCTCCTTATTTATTCACAATAAAAAGAGAAGTAGAAGAACTACTTCCCTTTATTTCCTAAAATAATGCACAACCGTCTCGTTTAAACGATTCTACATACATATTCCATTTATCATCATCCATCTGATATAATTTTTTAAAACATTTTTTACATAAAAACTTAGATACATCTCTTCCGTGGAATTTCATATTCATTGCCAGTGTTGTCTTATCTTTTATTCTCTTTTCGCATTCATCACAATACTTGTTGAAATATTGTCTTGCTACTTTGGTGTCGCCAACATCTAATCCGTTATATTTAGCAAATTCTTGAACAACTTCATCTGTTGGTACGTCTCTAAAGACTCCACTATTCCAAGCCTGATTAATATACTCATCAAGAGTACAATTCATAATTATCCATTTTTTATTTTTTATAAAGTCTTCTTTTAAAATATTTTCCCAACGGTTACGCATTGTTGGATACCAATATTTATCTAATATCCACGTTGTTTTACTTGCAAAAGGGCAAGCAATATTACATCCTTGACGTGCATAACCTTTTTTATATTTTTCACAAATAGCAATATTCTTCCAAATTGTATAAAGCCATACATCCATTTCAGTCCATTTTCTAATAGGAAGAATACCTTGCCAACAGGTCTTACCCCATTCCTGCTCATTTATCCATTCATCCTGATAACCACTACGAGTATTTGATTCTTCATTTCTCATTCCCATCCACATAAGATAAGGATGATTATGGTCAAGCTGAGAAACCATAACACCTACTTTAAAAATTCTGCAACAAAAACGAGCAAATCTTGTTGGTATCATATTATCCGATTTAACATATTGATAAAATCCCTTTTGAGGATTCATAATTTCACAATTTGGAAAAGTCTTAACCATTCTGTATGTATCAGCACAGTCAAGTGAAGTATTATTGAATATTGCTTTTGTTTCTGGATATAGTTTTCTGACCAGATGACAGGTAAGCATTGAATCCTTACCCATAGAAACAGGAATAATTGGAGTGTATGTATTATATTTCTCCATCTTTTCTTTGATCAGATTTAATGAATTGGTTTCAAGTTGGATTAAATGTTCTTTGTATAACTCTATCATATCTTCCCAACTTGCTAAATCAACATCCGATATTTTGTCATAAGACTTCAATACCGAACAATTTACACTTTCAAGTGTATTTTCAATTTTAATACGATAAAATTTATGTTCATTACCTTGTTTATCAAAGCCTTTGATAATAGACCTATCAAGCCAAAAATAACCTTCTTTTAGGTCTTCTAATGGCTGATTAGTTGTATTTCTTAAAAATGTAAGATACTCGTTATAAATTGGATTCACTCATATACCTGAGTGTTATGTACATAACCTTTTACCTAGGATTATCTTTACCTTTCTTTAACTATTTAAGACATTTGCAACTATCTTATATTTAATTACTTCCAATGAAAGTGTAATTTACTTAAAAAATTGTAATTAATAAGATAAGGAGTATAATCTCCATTATTTTATTAATGAGACATATACCTATGAATGACATAGAAGATTCTCTCGTGTATGTATATATTCTCTTGTTTAGAAATAACAAAGAGCCATTTCATTGCGAAACAGCTCTTAACTATTATTAACTAATTTCTTTAACGTTTCCATCACTAGAAGGAATTACGTTTTCTATAATTTCGTCAAAATCTACATCTAATGCTGTGAAATAACTTGGAACTAATAAATTATCATATGTATCATCATAAGTTTTTCCACCATCAGTAGTTTTTCTCAAAACTGACTGAACTCGACTATAAAAACAGATTTTAACACCGTCTAACATACCCTCAAATATAATATAAGTATCTTCTGTATACTGATATGTATCTGTATCATTAGGATAAATATATTGTATAGGATAAGTTTTCTTAAAAACTCTTTTTTTCATATATTTATTGACCACCTTTCAAATTCCTACAATAGAGCGAAAGAGTAGTGGTGAACTACTCACATCTAAAAGTGGTATGCATCCCAACAATTAGACTTTAGCATCAGGCTTTCTCGCATAATACTCGGTATGGGATTCGAATCATGTTATCCGATAGAAGGTCGGAGGTCTTTGACCACTTGATTAACCGAGCATAAAATCAGCATAAAGCACTAACTAGCTGATATTGGACTGTACACATCCAGTTATTTAGAATATAGTCGCTTATCCGCAACTTAATTCATGCTCACACATTTTACTCATTCCTAACTCGTGTGTCTTACACGTCAAATGCATGATATGTATATGAGTAACCGTTTACAATATTATTCTCCACATATTTTCAGTCTTCGGAGCAAAGACCAATTGATAAGGTTTGATGACTCTTATCCGTCAATTAAGGTTTTCATTAACGCAGAGAAGCACGAATTCGCTATAGAATTATCAGACCATTCAGTAGCTTGGACAAGCTTAGATGTACCGCATTAAGGTTTCGTACGCACTAGAGTTGCTATAAAGTCAGCTCTGCCAAAATGCAGCAGTAGGACTTATAATGCTACATGAATAGCAAATGCCAAGATATGTTAATCGTCTACTAAGGCAAGACCTCTCCATAACACCGTCAATGAGCAGTAACAGTGGGAAGTTTTAGACCGTTTCAAGGTCAATAATTTTGCAAACCGACCTTTATATTTATGTCACATATCAGTCAGTGACAGCTCACTTGTAAAAGTCCGTCAACGGATTGACAGACCGCCCTCACTCTCGCAAGAGTGTAAGCAGCTTGTATTATATTATTCTCTTGTTTCATATCTATAAAAATGCTACAATAGTTTTGTCCCGATATGGACTAAGGAGGAATTGCCCATGAAAGCAGTTTTGAATTCATCCAGCCCAATATAACTAAGCAGCTAAGGACATGAAATAAGCGGAACTGAAACCGCTCAAGTGCTTATCCGTGTTAAGAAAGAACAAGACGGTAACTTGCTTTGTTACATAGTAGGTATAGTAACAATGCCACAACGGAGTTGGAAAATAAATTCAGCATAAGGCGACCTCACCAATCGCCTTTTGAAATGATTTCGATTTGTTAGAAAAGTGGGAGAGGGAATTAGATGAAGCGTTAGACGAAATCTTCATCGGGATCCTCGGTGCCTTGGTTAGAAAGCAAATTTATCTTTATTCTCTTTCACTTTCTTTTTATTTACAGATAAATAATGCTTAACAGTAGTTTCAGTGCTAGAATGATGGAGTAATTCAGCAATATCCTGTAATTCCATACCAAGTTCTTTTAAAATGTTACTTCCAGAATGTCGTAAATCATGGTCATGAAGTGTAGGAACACCAATCATTCTACCTGCCTTTTTACACCAATCATTTAATGTACCACCCTGAATACATTTTTCATCAGTTACATAAGGCGTAATAAATACCCAACCATGGTCATTTATATTATTCTCTTTTCTGTACTCGATTAATTTTCTTAATAATCCTTCAACTTCTTCTGAGAAATACAAATCAACTATTTTTCGCTCTTTCTCTAATACATCTGTACACATACGCTCATCAAGATTAACTTGTTCCCATCTTAAATGAGCCATAGCATTTACTCTAGCCATAGTAGATAATCCAAACATAATATATGTCTGTAATTGTATATCTCCATATTCTTCAAGCTTTTGACGTAACTCATTTACTTGCTCAATAGTCAAAAATGTTTGTTTCATAATCGCCTGACCTTGTTTTGGACGATCCAAAAACTCGGTTGGAGATTCTTTGATAAGCTTTTTCTTTCTTAAAAATTTATAGAAAGCAGAAATTGATGACATTACTCTACGTTGTCTGCCAAACATTATTACCTTGCTGTTTACGCCAATAGAAATATTCTTCGAGATCTTCGTCTGTTGCATCTAATACAGATAAATTGAATTGATTATCATACATGTAGATAAACCATTGTTTAAGGTCTATATTATAAGCTTTTATCGTGTTTTCAGATAAATCACGAATAGACATATCTACTTGATACTTTTGAAACAGTTTTAATGTTTCAGGATTTATATGTTCAAGTTTATCTTCATCATACATTACAATTCTTTTGCTTCGTTCTGCCATTTTCTCACTTCCTTTCATAACAAAAGAAGCAGTAGTACTAATTGACTAACTGCTTCTAAGCAACATTTTCTATATTTAAAAAATCAAATCTTTCCCCATGCCAACAACTAAAAATAGAACAGTAGAAGAGAGGCATAGGTTCTCACATACTTGGTAACTATCCAAGTACTTACTGTTCCACAAATCCCACAATCAGCTATGACACCAACCATGAGCACATATATTTACTCTCCATTTGTCGTACGACAAATATTGAAAATATTAGATATATTTATGGTTTTATATTCTTGGATAGCCTTTTGAAGGTCATCTGAATCATTAAAGAAAAATACATTTTTTCCTGCACAATGCTGATTTTCTGACATTGCTACAAGTACAAAACCTTTCATCATCAGATACCCACAAAGTCTTTGATTGAATATTGTTATCATTTTTGTATTGCTCATTTTGAACCTCCAATTTTTATTTGCTAATATAATATTCTCTGTTTTATAATGAGCAAATTGTTATTTCACAAATGTGCGAAAACTACACAAAAAACAAATTTTTATGTGTAAATTTCGCACAAAATAAATCTCTAAAATAAACTCATATAATTATCAATTTTTTAAATTTTCGGTTGTTGCGTCTCTTAATTCTTCTTTTGAAGTATTCCATCTACTATCCATAAATAGTGAGATAGCAGTGTTGTTAATTTTATTTCCTCTTGTAAAAATAAACGGATTACAAGTTATAGTCTTAAATCTCTTAGAGGAATTGTCCTTACAACCTGTCGTATGTCTTCCAAGAACTCCCTTCTTTATAAGAGAAGATATAAGTCTTCTTACATTGGAATCATCCATTTCTAATAACACAGCTATATCTTTTGCATCAAGAATTTTTCCATTTGGATTCCCATTAGTACGAAGAATACAATCTTTATATGAGACATGCTTTGCTAATCTAATAGTAAAATTAAATTCAGCGTTACTTAGGTATTTATTCAATTCCTCTAAGATGTCATCGTATAATTTCACAAAACTCACTCCTTCATTAAAGGTTACACATTCGTCTTCTTCAGCGAGATATTCCAATACCTTTTTCTTATTTTCTTTTGTTAATTTTTTATAAGAATCACCATAATAAAAGGTGTCTGTAATGTTACCAGTAGTAGCATCAACCATATAAGCAGCGATTTCTTCTTCATTTTCATTTATTACTTCGAGTTTCGATTTTTCCATTTGAGATACCTCCATTTATATATTTTCTTCAAAACGCCACTCGCAAGAGTGAAGCGTTAGGGCATAGTTTCGCAAGAAACTGTGTCCTTAAATGTCGCAAGACAATAGTGGACAACTAAGGAATCGAACCTTAACGAAGAACCATCTCGCCCATACAAAAAGAGTGTGCAGTAATAACCACACACTCTCTAAAATCAATTACTATAATTCTACCAACTTAACAAATCTATCCATCTGTTCATTTCATCACGAAATTCCTGATACCTGGTATCAATTTTAACCATAGCATCTTCATATTCTTCCTTACTAACGGCTTTATCATTTACAAAATAATTAGTAGAAGAAGTAGAACCAACAGGTTTACTGTATAATTCACAATTCTCACAATCGAATTCTTCATCACCGATTATTACTTCATAAACTTCATCACTTTCTAAATGTAGAAGAACCTTGGAAGAACAATTGCTTAAAACATAAATTCTTGTTGATGAATCCTGAATATATCCATCTTCATCTTTAAACGGCTGAATAAACAATTTGTTATCAGGTGTAATCGAAATAATATATTCATCATTGTATGCAGTATCTTCCAATTCAATTGAAGGATTAATGAAATCTACAATAGAAGTTAATTCATAGTCTTCAATGTTAATTAATGCCTTAATAATTTCATTCGCTTCATCATATTTTGCAATAATAGAAATGTCATCACCATCATTCTTATCTAAAATGTTGTCGTGAATATATGGAATAGTTGATACAAAATCATATACATCTACAAAATTTAAAGTATTCATTAAAACACCTGTCTTTCTTATAATACCTTGTGTGCTTTTGAAACCTTAAATGCAATTTCTCTATGAGCATCTGTATGCCAAGGCTTGCCAGTGATAGCAGAAATACGATCCTTAGCAGCTACTTCCTTCACTGAGAACGCACCTAATTTTCCAAACTTAATCTTTTCGTTTGAATCAGCCTTTAATGTATCAAAAATAACGTCTTCAAAAGTATCAATAATTACCTTAATATCTGCTTTTGAAGCACCTTCAACTCTATTAGCAATTTCTTTTAATAATAAATCTGTAGTCATGTTTATCTCCTTTTTTCTCAATTAATTTTATTTTGCCGTTTCAGCAATTTTATTTTTATAACTAAAAGAGGGTAGCAGCTCAGAATGAGTCTGCTCCCTCATATAACCGAAGTCATTTCCGTTTATTAATGACGGTCGGATTCCGTTCTTTTATAATTGCAGTTAGGTATATCTCTGCGTATCCTACTTAACCGAACCAAGCCGAATGGTGGACTGCAATAATTATTTATGTTAATATGTATATAATTCTCCTACCTACTAATCATATTTTTTATGAAAGGTTGGTGATTCTTATGAACAAATGTGTTTATCCATATTTAGTTCATGTTAGTGCTTATACTCGTGTTAAATTCGGAAGAATTGAACACGTTTGTAGACATTGGCGTAGATTTCCTACAAGATAACTTGTCTATTATCATTATCTTTCGTGCGGATTGATAATTACCCGATAATAGAAAGGTAGGAGAATTAATAATTTTCATCTAAAGTTCACCCTATACTGTCGCAGATTTGACCTTACTATCTTCCGATATTCTCATAAACTGAAAATAAATTATTAATTAAGTTTAAGAGTATACTCACAAGTCTTTCCTTTGTTTTGTTCAAACTTAAACATAAGTCCAATGATAACCACCTGCTGTTTTTTGTTTTCCATTACAACATTTTCCAACACTTGAATGATCTATTCTCATTTCTCTTTCAACTTCTCTTGTTGAGCCAAAAACTTTACCAGTATCAACACATAATACATTTTTGCTTTTATTATGCTGATTTCCAAATTTTCCTTTCCATGTTTTTGCTGAATTTTCACTCATTTTTTGTTTTGATTCTTTAGAATGATGCTTATGATAAAATCCATTTCGTTTCCAAGCCTTTGGTCTTGAATCCAGTCTTATCTGATATAAATCGTCTTCTGAGCTATTTATATATTCATCATAATACATTAGATGCACCTTTTTATAAGCATGGTTTTTATGAGTTAAAGTATAATGCAATATGTTTGGTGTTGTATTAAGTGCATTTGCGCATTCAAGTATTGAATTATAAATTTTATTATGTTCAAAACAATAAACTTTCCTTCGATGTTTAGTTGTATGATCCGGAACAAATGGAACATAATGATATTCTTTTTCTGGATAATAATACTCCCATACTAATCTTTCTTTACCATTTGGATTTTTAGTTGTTTTCGAATCGGAATTTGGATTGCATACATTAGATACGGTATCGGATTTAAAACCATAATATCTATCAGCATCAGCACCACAATCGAATATTTCCATTGTGTTTAAACATATAACTGGTTTTGAAGAACCATTTAATTTACCTAAATTTATTCCTTTTAAAGACTCACTTCTTTTTTGAGAAAGTTTTTCTTTTTCTTCTTTTGAATAACCAATAATAGTATTTCCGCCTTCTCCACCAGAAGCTATATTATAAAAATTTTTAGATTTCGTTGCATTATAATATTTAATCCAATAAATTTCTTTTTCATTCAATTTTTCTGGTGAATCAGCTTCATCAATGATTTCTCTTGTAAAATTTTCTTTACCATATTTTTTAATTGCATTGTTTAATGCGATACCACTACCTAAGTATGTTTCCCAACCATTTACTCCATATTTCTTCTGTCCAATATATTGTTTTTCATTAATATGATTTGTTGTAATATAAATAAATCCGTACATTTCATCCCTCCTTCTAAATTACACTAAAAGAAGGAATGGATTTACTGCTGTCTCACGACATGTACCATTCCTTATATATTCTCTATTTATTTGTCAATCTAATTGAATATCATATAAACAAATTAAACCATCTTCCCCAATAACAGAAACAGTTTGCTCTGGTCTGTTTGTCTTTCGAATAGAAGTAGCATAGTTGTCTGAACCTGATACACAGCCTGACTGAATTACCTTAGTGTCGTATACTGTTTCCATAGAATTAGTGTGTCTATGTCCAAGTAATACAATCTGAGGTTTAATACCAAACATCATAGTAAAATTCTGCACAACATTACTTGGCGAATCCTTATGTCCATGTGAAGCAAACACATTGTTACCACGAATATTAAACATTGCAATTTCAGGTTCGACCGTATTATCACAAATTGTAATATTTTCAATATTCTGCATTCTTGCCTTTAAATAAAACGGTAATAGTACATCCATATTTTCGCCATCTAAGCTGTCTTCTTTTTTAGGTGACACCCTAGAATGATTACCGGGAGTTGTATATACATAAATATGGTTAAAATTATTAGCCATTTTAATTAACATAGCAGAAATGAGTTCTGAAATATATTTAAATTGTTCCATTAAATCCATATTGTTCTGAATACGAAGATTATTATGAATAAGACCACTTAGAATTTCACCAATAACAAGATAACAATTTTCTGATTCGTGTTGATTACGAATATCCAATATGTTAGAAGTAAACTTATCAATTCTTTTCTTTAAAATATTTTCATCAAAATCATTTTTCCAGTTATGTATTTCGATTCCTGTGTGAATATCCGTTAAATGGCACAATAAATCTGTCGAACTATTAAATAATGTATAATATATAGGAATATTTAGTGGCTCAACGTTTTCACAAATAATTCTTTTTACCATATCAGCATAAGATTCCTTACGAGCTTCCTGCCTGATAAGTCGATTATATTCAACTCGTGCATCAGAAAGTTTAATTTTTTCTTTACGCATATTCTGAATTTTTTCATCTAATTCATCTGTTGATGAACTATTATTATTCTGTTCAGATTTATATTTTTCATATTCACTTCTCATTTTTCCACCAAAAATAGTAGAAGATGATTTACGTATAGTATCTGAGTTACACTGAACATTATATTTATCTTTTAACTCAGACCAATCATAATCGTTTTCACCATCAATTTTTGAATCAATATCTTTTATAATTGCTTCGTAGGTATCAATTGTTAATCCATATTTTAATAATTCATTTTTGAATTTTTCAACATTAAACAGTATCTCCACCCACTTTCTTATTCATCTTTAGTAGATTCAACCGTTTCTTTATCAGGTAATTCAAAAGTAAGTTTGAAATCTACAGTATCAACATCTTCAGGGATTTCTGCTATAACCTGTTCTGTAATATCTTCACCAGTATCTGTATCTACAATTTTTAAATCTTTTACAGATATATTCTTTAACTCCAAATTTTTCTTTCTTGGAGTAGTTTTTGCTTCTGTTTCTTTTACTTTAAACATTCCTTTTATTTCCTTTCTCAACTAAAATTTCCCACCAGAACGCTTTCTGCCGGGATTGAAATACATTTGTTTAGTTTTACTTTGTTTCACCTTAATATAGTCGTTTATTTTCTTTATATAATCTTCGTCATAACTCAATCTTATATGAGATTGTAAATAATATATCCCACATCTTTTAGGAATCTTATTAGACAATACATTATTAATAAGTCGATATGAAGGATTAAGATTTTTAAGGTGAGTATGCTTACCAATATCTTCTTGATGACAAATACGATAACCATTTTCTGTCCTGTCTATGAAAAAACCTTTATAACTAATTCTGTTTTTCATAGGCAATTATACATTTCTTATTTTCTTTAACATACGAAGGTTATAATTTCTTTCACAGAGATAATATTTTCGATTCTTCTTATATTTACTAGGAGAAGAATGAGAAATTCCGCCTTCACGCTTATATGGAATCTTATAATCTCTGTTTAGAATCATAGCCTCTTTTTTACTTATCTGAATTATTGTAATTCACATCCTTTACGATATATTTTCCACAAGAAGTGGAAGAGAATTGCGGAAATGGGATTTGAACCCATGACTTCTAGCTCATGAGGCTAGATTGCTACCCGACTGCATTATTCCGCTTTATTTTTAGAATAGTCGGCAACCATATTATCAGAACAATAGTACAGTCGCCGACAAATAGAACTGAAAAGTACAATATTGTATTGTACCCAAATTAGTGCCCTTTTCGGACGCAGTATGTAATTAATATCTTATAGATATTTTAAATTTTAATTTGAATTGTTATGTAATTTTCTAACTTTTTTTCGAAAATCATCAGTGAACACCGATGTAATAGATAATATAGAACTGTTTTTTAGATTAAGATTAGATTTTGATTGTTCAGGTGGTATATATCTTGAAGTTACTTTTAGTCCAGGAAATAATTTTATCTCAACATATTCATCACTATCACTAAATTTATCCTTTACCACATCACCCAACGAATTAAGTACACGAAGCACATCTATTGAAGAACAACCAATTCTATTACGAATTTCATTTGCAATATCGCTTTGATTGTAGTATTTTTTTTCTTGTTGTATTGTAATACCTCCTTTGCTATAATTACAGCTATAGAATTTTACAATAGAGTAGAGTAGTAATCATTAAAATTAATAGTCAGAAAACTACCCTCTCCTATATTTATATTTAAGACGCATAACGCCAAATATATCCAAATGCCGTTTTCTGAATATTTCTGCAACATGCAGATATTGCACCGTGTGACAAGTTAAGTTCTGTTTCGGCTTGTTTAATATAATCCCATGTTTTAATGTAATCTCCATCAAGAGTATATTGATTTACTTTTTGAGACCTATAATTTTTATCACCACTAACAGACTTTCCAATATTCTTTTTATGTTGTTCAGAATGTAAAACACCAATCTTTGAATTGCTGATTTTTCTTTTTGTTTCAGATGTATGATTGTACCCTGATAGTCCTTTTCCGCCCATTGTGTGATTATACCCATAGTCTGAATTTGTTAAATTATATGTATTTATTAGGTCTTTTTCTAAACAATCAGCTTCAACGTTACTTAAATTAGTTTTTACAATAATATGATCAAAGTTATTCCAACCATATTTTTTAATGTCGTCATAAAATAACAAATTGTTTTTATAACCTTTTCCATTATTCCAACGATCATTAACATCATTACATGTCTGACCAACATATATTTTATTATTAATTTTATTTTTATGAATATAAACAGTATATTTTTTCAAATCTTACCTCCTTAATCCCATAAAAATACATCTCTTCCTATGTAAAATAAATTTCGCTCTCATATGAGAACTGTAACTAACTGTTAAACGCCGAATTTGAGTGTTTTTTTGTAATTTTAAAACCAATATTAAACAATTTTATATCATTTCCAGCTTCTTCTAATTGAAGAATCTCATTTTGAGATTGAATAATGGCTTTATTAAAACTATCGTTTCCACAAAGATATAAAATTTCTAATAATAAATTTTTAATTTGTGAATTTTCTTTATCTTCAAGAGATGATAACAGACGATATAATGTTGAAAATCCAATTGTCTCTAATTCAATGGTGTTAATGAGATCTTCTTTTAATTTATTTGCTTTTTCATTTTTTTCTTCTTTAGTATCTGAGTCAGATGCATAAATATTTTTTCTTTCATTTATGTATCTTTTTAAAATACTATATATCTTATTTATCTGTTTTTGATTTATACTAGATGTTCTAAATAATGAATTATCAAGAACTGAAACAAATGGGAGATAATCTTTTTTATAAGGATTTTTTATTCTAAAACCATTTATAGTTGTTTGTAAATAATCCATTGAGGTATGATATTTACAATAATGTTTTTTATTAGGATTATAATATCCTTTTTGTTTAGAAATATGAGAAAAGAAATGTGGCATACGTTTTTTACCTCTTATTAATTCGCCAGCTTCATTTTCTTCATATTCACGCACAAAATCATCGTATTTTTTACGAAGTTTATCTAATTCCTTACTATTATTAATAATAAACTCTTTTTTTGCTTTATCAATTTCAATACCTGACATTACGTCTAGCTGACAAATATCATAATATAATTCTTTTATATCATCATAAGTAGCACCATAATACATCTTATCCCAAAGCAAAGAGTTTAGCTCTTGTGATAGATTTACAATCTCACCAATTTTATTTACAGAAGTTTTAATATCAAGGTCAGCTTTTTGTTCAGGTGTGTAATATCTTTTTACTTTTGTTGAACTAACAAATGATGTTGGTGTTTTAAATAAATGATAATTTCTTTTTGCTGCACGAATAAGTTGTTCATTATCCGTAAGCATTACAGTATCACTGTCAAAATCTGCACCCGAAAGCCTTTGTAATACATTTTCTCCAATAGAATTAATGCACACAATCTCATTTGTAAGATTAAAATAACAATCAATTAATTTATTTTCAGTATTATATGGAAGCCAAATGTTGCCAATTGTGACATGAGGGGAGCGGCTGGCTAAAAGAGTCTTATTGTACTCAAAACGTGTACTATGAATATTACCAATTCCAATCTGACTTTTTCCCTTAAATTTCCCAATTGCTTGTTGAAGCATTTCTATTGGATTACCAAGAAGTGTAGAATAATTACCATTTACATAGATATGTCCGTTCTTTAAGTTCTTATAATATGATGCTAATAAGTCATGTAAAAAATCTTGATAATATTTTGTTTTTGTAAAATTATCATTTATACACATTAAATTATAAACAACATCATTTTTGCTATTCATAGGTTTGTTCATAGGAGACATATCATCAATGTTAGGATATTTAATATAATAACGTACAACTTCAGGTCTGTCTCTAAGCATTTGAGCAAAATCAAGAGATTCTTGTAAAAACTCCCTAACCTCATCTTTTGACATTTGAAGTGTATTGAGCAATTGATAATGTGTTTGAACCAAACGTCCACCGAAAAAATGTGTTTTCTTATCATGTTTTACAACTCCAAAATCAGGATATAAATTATTAAGCCATTCATCCCATGTACTAAACTTTAAGTATTTAATACTGTTAGGAGTGGTGATTAATTTTACATCTTCAATTTTTGTAGCCCTTGTCTTACCGTTAAGTTGAGATATGTCAGTTATATTGTTATCTTTAAACCACTGTTGAATATTACAATTAAAACAACAAGATTTAAACATTAAATTCCTAAGAAGAACCATACCATATTCAGAATAATCACCAAATAACGATACATCCATAAGAGATTGACCATCCCAAATGGTATTTGTAATTTCACATTTTTTCTCTGTTGTTTCTAACCAACCATCCATATCATGTGTTTCAATTACATCTTCTTTAAAAACACTATCATAATCATCTATTAAGAGAATATTTTCTGGTTTAATAGGAATTGTATCAATGATACTACTAGATGGAAGAGCGATATATCCTTCATATGCAGCTAAATCAATAGGATCACCTTGATTATATTTCAAACCTCCTGAACTAAACTTTAAAATTGATTCATATAAATCTTCTCTAATAAAAAGACATTTACCAACTCTTGCTGAACCGGTGGAACGCTTCATTCGACAATATTTAATGCCATTACAAATGAATCCATCTTTATATAATTCTGTTCTGAGTTCTGCATTTGTTTTTACTGTTTTTGGCTCACTTTTTTTATAATATTGAGTTTGAATCTCTTTAATAATAGTCTTATCTTTTTTATCGTAGATATTTACTTTTTTTATAATAAAAGGTTTTGGTATATCTATAGGATTTTCAATCTTTTCATTTGTCTTAACTCCAACAATCTCACCTTCTTTATTATTAGCAATACCATCTTTAAATATCAAATCTCTATAATCATATCCAAGTTTAACAAAAGTATTTTTATTCATTTGATTCCATTCTTTAACAGAATATTTAAATGTAAGATTAATTACATTTATAGAATAATCGTGTTTTTTTATTCTAAATGAAAAGTCATGCTTTCTAAATTTTCTATAATAAATATCCTTTAATTCGATTAAGTCTAAACTATAATCGAGTGTGTTAATAAATTTTCTTAAATTATATTGTCCATCTTTAAGTTTTAAACTATATCCTTTTGAATTTTCTTTAATATAATGTGCTGATAAATAAATATCCTTTGCGTCAATAGATGGTATGTAAACTCCTGTATTATTTGTCATACTAACGTTCCTCCATAATTCTAATATCTCTGTTATATGCATTTTTAGCGACATTTATCAAAGCATTCATTTTAGTAGTTACTAAATCTTTAATGTTTAAATTATTATTTGAATTTTCATTAAAATGCAAATACATGTGGTCTTCAAAGTAATCTAATAATTTGATTACAATTTCACATTTATGTTTATAACCATAAACAGTAATGAAATAATTCATCTGCCAGCAACTATTAGGACATTTATTAATTAGTTTTTTTAATTTACTTAATTTTGGACAAAAATAATTGTTTATATATTTATCATTTTCAGTAAAATGAATTTGAGCTTGTTTAATGCTTTCTTTTAAAGGAATTGTATAATTTTGATAATAATTTTCCATAATTGGATGAAAATAATCATAAATATCTTTTTCAGAAGTAGAATTAGTTATAATTAAATTAGAACATTTTTCTCGATTAAAATTATCTTTAAATATTATCTTTTCATTTTGTCTAAATAAATATGTACTATCAAATTTATTACAACTGCTATATCCAAACTCTTTATTTAGTTTTTTTACAACCATACTAAGATGATGTAAATGAGCCTGTTCCCAATTATCTTTATTTGTATAATTATTTTCTAGTATATATCTTAAAGAAGAATGTTTTCCTTTCATTCTTTTACATACAAAATATTGATCTTCTGAATCCATATCTTGAAATGCTTTAATTACAATATCTATTTGGGAATTTCCAGAATAAAAATTCTGAAGTTTTGTCCAAAACCAATCAAGTCGTTCCCATTGAATTTTATAATTAAGAATATCTTTTCGAGTCCAATAAATTTTTCGTTCCGTTATCAATTCATTATAATCTTGTTTTATATAATGCTTAATATAACATTCACCAGTAGTAGAAGAATAGATAATATTAAATTCTGGAATTTCAGTTGTTGTTGCTTTTATTAATTGCTCATTAATATTTAATTCTAAAACGTCACATCCAAGTTCATCCCATTTTTCAATATAATTATTAGTTTTCTTATTAGTATTTGCTATTTCAACATAAAATTGTTTACCATTTGTGGTTGTTATAATAATATCAGGGCGATAATCACCAAATTTAGTATGAAGAGTCTTTTCAATTTCCGAATTAGCAACTTTATATACGACTTCTCCAACTTTAAACTTACTCTCTTTTTCTAATAACCATGTCTTATAAGCAAAATGAATTCTACTTTCTTGTGAACACATTCCATCAATATGATGGAAACATCTTTGTTTTTTATATGTTTTATTTGGATCTTGTCCATTCCAAAGTTTGACTTTTCCTAAACAAATAGGACAATAAAGTACGTCATCGCCACTAACATTGTAAACATTCTTCCAATCGGCATACTCGTTTTTAGAATCCAATGCGTACATTAACTCTGGTTCATAATTAACCATATAAATTCCTCCTAACTTAATACCATATCCTTTTAACTACCCATTCCTTATTAAGCCACCTAATATAAATAACTTCTGGCAAAACCTCAATATAAGGAATAAACTTCGAGATTTTCATCTTACTAATCACCACCTTGCATTATCTGAATATCTTCGCCCAACCATTTCAAATCTTGCTTGTCACAACTTAAACAATTAAAGTGGGCAACTTCACCTTCATAATTTTCGACATATTCCTCGCCCACATTTATATATTCTCCACAAATAATGCATTTTTTCTCCGAATGTGGTGGCATGTAGTTAGGACATAAAGGATGACATGGATAACTTCTACATAACTTACACATCATTAGCCCTCCTGATTTTCAATAGAATCATTTCCAATTTCAAAACATTTCTGTTCATATTCGTAGCGTTTGATATATTTATTAAAAAATCCATCTGATAAAAGTTCAGTAACAATAGCTGTTATATCTGTCTTAATTGTTTTAATGTCTGAATCGAGTTCAAAATTTTCAAAATCTTCAATTAGATCAAAGTGATTAATGTTAAATTTGTTATTTTTTAGATAAAGAGTAGTTGTGTATTTTTCAGTGTCTCTATCCCATTTAGCGATTGCCATTACAGAATAACCATTATGTAAATCAATATTTAATGCAATATTTCCAATAATTTCGTATCTAAGCATTCTTATGTCCCTCCTGATATTTCTTCTCTTTTAATTTGGATTCATAAGCTTTTTTGCATTGTTCATCAAATCTTATAGCTGTTGCAACCCTGTTAGCCCATGAAGCAGAATTGCTTGCTCTTGGATGGTCAGTGCAAAAATCTGATTCACATATACAGCCTCCAAAAGTATTGTGTGTATTGTTGTTTATTAAATTTTCTAGTTTCAATATTTTAAATTTCCTTTCTTTCGTTTATTTTTTGTTTTTGTGATTAATTTTCTTCGAAGTGAAGATTTGAGTTGATAGTAGAAGTAATAGATGATTACAATATATTATTCTCCATTATTTTTGTTGGGAATTTAGTGAATTACTCATGAGGTGAACTGCCTTTCACTTGTAAAATGCATTTTATTCTCCTTTTATTTTCGTTAAATATTTTATTTCACCAGGTACATCCTCCTTGTTATATATTCTCTTTCCATATATTCTTTCTAACTCGATTAGAACAGCATCGCCTTCTAATTCCTTTGAATCAAGAGCATATACATTTCTCGTAGGAACATAAATACCTTCTTCTTTTTTATTCTCTACAAACATATCTCTTCTTATGTAAATTAATTTATAAGATTCTAAGACAGATAATCCGTTTTCAACTGTTGAGATAGAGGTATCTAATCCTTTCGCAATTTGTGATTTGGATGGAAAGGAAATTTTAGCAGGTGTAATATCTCCTGAATAATCTATGATATATTGCTTTATATAAAGATAAATACCCAATAGAATAGATTTATTAATTTTAGATGAGAGAGAACAGATTTTTTCATATTCAGAAATAGTAATCTGTACAAAACTGTCCTCTGTAAAAAAAACATTACGTTCATAAGATAATTGAAGATAAAATAAATCATTTGGTTTAACTACAAAAATGTCTGCATTGCAGCTTGCATAACCTTTGTTTATAAGTTCTGTTTTAATAATTTCTCGAAAATCAGAGTATATAGATTTATTATTTGTTTTCGTTGAATAACCAATTTCTTGTAGCAAATCGTTGAGTGTGAGAGCAATTTGTCCAAATGTTTGTACATGTTTCCTTAATATGATGAGATAATATTTTAAACCTGAAATACCTTTATGATTTTTGATTTCCTTTTTTGAAAATCCGACAGAGGTTATTTTTTTATCTTTCTCAGATAGATAAATATAGTTGTCGATTTTAATCACTCCTTTCGTTAAAAATTCTGTGTGAAAATTTTCCCAAAGATTTAACACCATCTATTAAGTTTGTGTGAAAATTTTCCCATTGGATTTAAAATTCTTTGTGAAAATTTTCCCAAAAAGTATGTATATAGTATAAAAGCATAAAGAGTTATATAAAAAAGCATAAATATATAAAAAAGTATAATAACTTCGTAAATGGTCTAACGCCCATTTACTCCATTAAAAATTTTTTGATTGTTAATGATTGAATGTTTTATCTATCTTTCTATATGATTATTCTCTTTTTTATTTTATCTTTTTTTATTTTTGCTTTTCATTTAAATCAACATAACCATCTTTCCCAATATCTTCTACAAAAAACACTGGTAACTTATTATGGTACTTTTCATATAATTCTTCACCTGATATATAAGAACGATATGTTTTATGTTTACCATTTAAAAGAATAGAGCCTTCTTTCTCATAATCAGTTACAATAGTATCTTTTAACCTTTCACCTATCTTTCCACAAACAGTACAATAGCTTCCAAATGATGTTATTCTTGAAATGTTATTTGTATAACGAAAATGAAAATCATACTGAATTAAACATTCTTCATATTTATGCTTATGTTTTGATTTGGATTTGCTTTTTGACGTATTGCTTTTAGTTTTCTTTTTGTGTTTTGGAATTTCCTGGTGTTCTAAAATATTTTGTTTCATACAAACCTCCTTAAATAAATAATTATATATTTGCTGCTATTACATCAAATATATTTTCTCTTTTTTGATTTGGTTCTACTTTAAGATTAAATCTATCCATTAACGATAAAAGAGTACAGTCAAACATATCTTTTATATCTTTGTAATAGTTGATAACATCTATTGCATAAGGATTAATTTCTAATTCAAATTCCTGTTTATACATTTGTACATAATCATTAACTTCAATGTCATATATATCTTCTGTTTCCTGTATTACCAAGTGAATAATGTCAGATAATTTTAACTCTTCATCGGAATTACTATTTACAAAATCCATTAAAACTCTTAGTTTCTCAAATGTTTTAGTTTTCCAGCGTGAATATTTCTTTTCAGGAAGTGGTTTCTTTATAGATTCTTCTTTTAATATATTTATATCTTGTTGCATTTGAACCATAGTAGAAGTAATAGCAGTTAGATTGTCTATTAATGGTTGGATATTTGGAGTTGTATTTAGATTGTTGTGTCTGTATTTTTCTATAATATCCCATACCCAATCCATAAAGAGGTTAGCGTTTCTTTGTCTTGACCAACGACATATTTCCATTATTCCTCGTTCTGTATAGTAAACACGTTCTTGCTCTTCACTTTTTGTTAGGTTAGCCCCATTTTGGGTACTACCTAATTTTAGTCTTATACATAGTTCATCCAATCTATCTTTATGTTTAAGATGAATTTTACGAATAGCTTTAGATGGATCTGCATATTCCAATGCTTGTCCAATTTGTTCTCTTGTAAGAAGTATGTCATCATTTGTATTTCTGTAAAAGTTACATGATAAATTATTGAATATTTCTGTTGTAATCAATTTTAAACTCATTAAATTCCTCCTTGTTTTGTTGTTTTAATTTTATATATTTATATTCTCTTTTTATTTTTCGAAAAAGCGTCTTTATATTGTCTACCCAAAATTATTTTCTAACGAAAATACCATCCCTAATCATAGGGACTATTTTTAATGCTTACGCATTGGTAAATATATGATTTTGTGCAAATTCAATAAAAATATGATAGATGATTACGATAGTTTTGGTAATAATATACAAGTTGGTGAACGAGATTATATAATTGAGACGTAAAAAACGGTATCAAAATTGCATTTTTGGGAATTTAGTGTTCACTTTATTGAGTTGAGATAAAAATAGAAATTTAGGGGCGTTTTAAGGCTGTATGAAAGTTTGTTATTTTTTTGAAAAAATAGTAAGGCAGAAATTAAAATTTATATAGTGATTTTATACAAAGATTTTGTAATAGTTTTGGTGATTTTATATACGCTTGTAAATATGGGTTCGAAAAATATATGAATAGTTAATGAAAACTGGTTGATTTTTAAATAAGTTTTAGCTACCGAATAGAAGTAGAGTGGAGATGATTCTGGTAATATTTAAAATGAGTTCGATAAAATGCGTGAATTTTAAGTGGTTTTTAATTACCAAGAAGTAAAATAAGAAGTATGCTATATTTTTATGCAATTTGTATAGTGGTGAATTTAGACTTGAATTTTAGAAGTTTAAGGTATGATGAAGAGTATTTTTTCGAAGCGACTTTCGAATTAAATTTTGAATTTTTTGTGCAATATTACAATGATATTTTGGGTAGTTTGAAAAATCTGAAGTTGGGTGTGAGTGGAACAGATACGGCTTGTTTGGTGGTTGCTGCTCTGTCCTAAAATGTAAACTACGTCTCTATATTACAAAAGAGAAACCCTTAAAAAATGGGTACTTTTGTTATTTTTACCGATTTTTAAAATATTAATACTATATAACATAGTATTCAATACTATATAAAATAATAATAAATACAAGCAAAATATACAATACTAAAAGTGTATTTTATATCGTGTTCGTTTTGTGAAAAAATGTTGCATTTGCAACAAAAAAAGTTATTAACATTATTAACATTATTAACATTATTAACATAACCACATCAAAGTTATTAACAAAGTTATTAACATTAAACCACCCACAAAAACAAACCAAAATATCGCTGTATTATAAAGTTATTAACATGACCAAATATTGACACTGTACAATCTAGGCAAAACTATACAGATTCATTTTTCATGATTTTCTATATATTCTCTAACCGCTTCATTGATTACTTTGTTTTTGCTTATATTATTATCTTTACAAAATTGCTCGAACTCTTCAAATAGATCAATATACATCTTAAACGAACCCGATTTCATGTTTGCTTGATCCCATTTCTTATTTGCTTTTTTTCTTGCTTCTGATATTGCCATTTTTACAACCTCCATTTTTAAATATAAATAATATAACAATGTTTCTATATTTTGTCAATTTTCCGGCACTGGCACAAAAATATCTATTGTACAATATGCACAAAAACAGCAATAGTGATACGTGTAATATTGTATAATATTTTACTAAAAATGTACGTGATAAGTATTGACTTATGTACGTAGTAAGTGTATAATTATTACATAAGATAAAGAAAGACATAAAGCAGCAAGGCATAAATATCTTATAAAAATGAACTTTGATAATTGAATAAAGACTTTGCACTGTGATATAATACACCTGAAAAGGTGGTGAGCTTATGAAGGAAGGTAATGAAATGAATCAAGAAATTGTACAGGCAGAAATCAATCACTATACATCATTATTGAGAATTAAAAAAACAATAAAAGAACCTAATAAACAACTTGAAATCGAAATAAAAACATCTCAAGCGACTTTAAAAACTTTTGGCGTTGATATTTCACAATTCGATTTTTTATTAGATTAAAGTAACTAATTAATAAGGTGCAAAGTCTTTATTGAATTATTAAGGCTTACACCTTATTAATATAAAAGGTGGTATATAATGAATAATAGAGATCTTAGTAATTTAGTAAATCAGACCATAAAAGACAATGGTATTAATAAGGCTTTTATATCTAAAAAATTAAATATCAGTAGGCAAGCTTTAGATCACATGATGAACAAAAAACACTTTTCTATTGATGACGCAAACAAAATTTTAAATATTATTGGTTTTAAAATTGATAATATAACAATTAAAAAGCTTTAAAAAAGTTGATAAAAAAGGTTGACAAAATATAATGGTTATGCTATTATATAATTAAAGGAAGGGAAAACAAAAAAATCCCAGTCCTTAATAAAAATTAAAAACCGGGATTTAAAGATATGATATACATATCCGTAGCAAGATTATTATATCAATTCTTTTAAATAATTGTCAAGTCTGACAATTAAAAATCCCAAAAAACTTTTTAGAACCTTGACAATAAAATACAGTTAGCAGCAATATATTATAAAATTGCTATGATGCAAGCGTAAAGCACCATTATAAAATAAACGCATGGCAACGCTGTCCATCAGGGAGCGTATAAGATACACCCTCAAAAGATAACATCAGAAAACAGCAAGACAAACAAAAAAAGCACAGTAAAACAAAAATAAACTTTATTAAATATACGATACAAGTAAATTATAAAAGCAACAAACGTGAGACGCTTATATATTGGCTATATCCTGACTGTATGGAAGGGATCGCAAGATTAAACATGGGCATGTATAAAGTTAGTTATATCCCTTGAAAAATGTTAATAATTTGCTTGTATAAATATCTAATAAAATTTATAATAAAATTCTAGGAGGGTAAAACAATGATTAAGAATTCAAAACTTCAGAACCTTTTTAAATTAAGTAGTAAAGTAACCGTTATCGTTCCGGCAACTATAAATATCAATGAAGAAATAGATAACACTATATATGTTGATCGTGTAGCTTCTTTAATGTCTGATTTATTCGGTGGAGCGACAGCAACAACAACATTAGGTTATTGGAAGTCACCGACTGCCGGACTTGTAAAGGAGAAAAGCACAACGGTCTTCGCATATTGCAGCGAGAATGATTTACAATTGGGAATTGACAAAGTAATAGACCTTTGCACAGAACTAAAAGGCGAGTTGAAGCAGGACGCTATTGCTTTAGAGATCAACGGGGAAATGTATTTTATTTAAGCAAAACAAAAAAATAAACCAGTTTATAAGCAATCTATAAATTTTATAGGTTGCTTTTTTGTTTAAAAATGGAGGTAAAAATATGAATGCAATACAGGCGGAAAAAAAGATGGATAAAATTTTAAAAAAATACAATTTAATCAACGATATAACGGCAACAACTATAAAAAACTTTTTAGCGACTTGCATATACACAACGCAATTATACGAATCAGACGCAATCAAACTAATGAAGGAATATTGCAAAAGCGGGAATTTATCGCTCAATAAATATAGTTTATAAAAAATTCAGGAGGTAGAAAAATGATAAATATTTTTATTACTAATTTGGGAAAATACAACGAGGGCGAATTAATAGGTGAATGGGTAACGCTGCCAATAAGTGAAGAAGAATTGAAAAAAGTATGCGAGCGTATCGGCATCAATGAAGACTATGAAGAGTATTTTATAACAGATTATGAATGCGATTTTATGAAAATCGGAGAATATGAGAGTATAAGCAGCCTAAACGAAATCGCGGAAAAAATAAGCGAGTTAGACGAAGATGAATACGAAGTTGCAAAGGCTTTGATATCAGAATGTAGCTACACGATTGATGAAGCTATCGAAAAGGTAAACAATGGCGATTATATAATCTATTATGATTGTAACGACATAACCGACGTTGCTTATCAGGTTGTGGAAGAATGCGGATATTTAAATAACGTGCCGGACACTGTAGCACGTTATTTTGATTATGAATCATTCGGTAGGGATCTAGGTATCGAAGGAACTTATATTTTTACAGAAGAAAATGAAGCTATAAAAGTATTTTAAGGAGGTAAAACATGAGTAAAACAGAACGAAAAAAACAATTGAATAAAAGAATTATAAAAACCATTCTACTTTTTACATGTAGCGTGTTTTTTTTTATTACAGTAGCAAACAAACCAAATACGACAACCTACGCAATCCCTAGCGATACAACCACATCAGGAAATCACTATAAATATGTTACAGAACGCAAGGAAAAAGCCGTATACATAGGAAAAGGAAAAAGCATACATGAGTTTTTAACTTCTGACGGTGAGGTTTTCGGTGTTTTGGGTGATGGATTCAAAAAGGGAAAAACTTATACATTAACTATTCAAGACAACGGAACGGAGAATATAAAAGATGACGAAGTTGTAAACGTAGAATAAACGGAGGTTTTAAATATGAATTTATCAATAAATATAAATGGAATAGAAGTTATAAAAGAACGTGATCACTATATTTTAATCAAAGACAATGAGGAATATAGTTGTGATCTGGGCGAATTAAATGAAACAATAGAAGAATTAACAGAAGGAGGTTTTTAACTATGAAAAAAGAAATATATAAATTAATTACCGGAAAATATGTTGACAAATTCGGTTGGTGGCTCAACTATGAAAATAAATACATGTTTGAGGTACATATTTATGCCGAATACTTTAACGACTTTATGAATGAATTCAGGGAAATTATAAAAAAATATGATCCTTATTTTAACTTTTCGGATGCCTTCAGTGATGGGTGGAATATTAGTTTTGAATATCTTTCTCATAATAATATTGTTATTGAAGATTTTACCAACTTATTAGAGTTTGTATGTGATGAAGAAATAGAAGAAATGGTTTTTTCATTAGAAGAAATCTTTCCTAAAGACGATTATAAAATAGATACATTGATTTAAAAGGAGGTTGTTACAATGAAAAATACAAAGGTTTTAGAATTATTAAACAATGGAGAAATAGAAGAATTAAAAGCACAGTTGAAAAAAGAAATATATGAGGATAATTTAAAAGGTAACGGAAACGCAAAGAAACGTTATTTGGCGATGAAACGTTATTTTAAATATAAGGACAAAAACAGGAATTTGGCTTTTAACCTGCCATGTAAAAATATAGAAGTAAACGGAAAAATTTATAACTCATTTATTGATGGTTATAGTTTTGTTTTAACGAGCGAATCAATCGGAGAAATAGAAGCATATGATAATTCTAAAAATGCCTACCCAAACGTAGAAAAAATGGTTGACTTTTCTTCTTATGATAGAAGCATATTAAACATAGATGAAATTCTAGCAGAAGCAAAATCAAAAGGTTATCAATACAAAAAATCTGAAATAGGAGACAATGAAAGCAAATATTTTCTACATTATAAAAACATTTATTTAAAAATCGGATTAATTGATAAAACGTACAACATTATTGATGATGGAAAAATTGCAACAGTATATTACAAAAATGAAATAAGTCCATTATTTATTGAAACAAACATGGGAATAGCTGCCGTATTACCTTGTATTAAAGTGAAAACAAATGAAAAAATAATTATAGAAGCAAAAGAGGAGGCATAAGACTACGAATGAATGCAAATTATATACAGCTCATTTAGCCGGAACTTCATATGACGGAAATAAGAAATATGAGATGGTAATTATCACAAAATGGAAAGACAGAACAAATAAATCACCAGAAGAAGGACACAAAGCGTATTATTTTACACCTGATAACAGGTATTTGAGTGAATGTATTAAGGATGAAGATTGGTGCAGAAGGATTTACGAAGCGTATTCAGAATATAAGAAATTTAGAATTGAAAGGAAGGTAGAGTGCTATGTTGAATAACGAAACACCTAAAAATACAATGATGAGAGATGAAAATGGAAACATCCGTGAAGGAGTTAAGTGGTATCTTGAGTTAAATGATATTCTTGTACGATTCTTTGGCAACGAATGTGGATACTCAAGAGGATTTCAAAGAGTTGAAGTTGGAGATAGAGGTTATCTCGGTAGCGTATTTGAACTAGACATGGATAAGCAACCAACACAAGAATTTTTTGACTTTATCAAAAATTATCATTCAGATAAGATAAAGGGAATTGTATACAGAAAAGAAGTTGAAATGTACAGAAATGCAGTTATTACATTATTGTAAGCAAAAGAATTAGCAATTTCAAATGGAAAGGATGGTTGATTTTATGAAAATTAGAACATGGATAAAGTATGAAGAGAGTTATTTGCCACCGAGATGTAGAAAATTAAGATATAAAAAATGTGAAGATTATATTAACGCTAATCTTACAGAAACCTCTATGGATGATGTAAAACTTGCTTTTGAAGATAATTCATATTCAGGAAAAGGAAATATTTATTATTTTAAAAACAAGCTATGGAGTAAGGTTAAAAAGAGTAATCTTATAGCAGGAGATACAGAAAAATATAAAGATGCATTAGAAATATTGAAATATTTGAATGAACACTATTCTTGGTACTTTCCGAGATTATGGAGAGACGGAGAGCATCCTGATAGAAAACACATGCTTAGTGTTGTAAGAAAAGAAATGAAAAAATATCTTTTGATTGATGGAGTTTTGTATAAACAGACTGCTGAACCTCGATATGTGATAAATACATTTGGATTAGGTCATAATCATGGTGGAACAGGAATGTTTTGTGAATATTTTTATAATGACAATATTGGAAAACAGAATTATTTTTCAGCATTAGAAGGTGATAAGGCGGTTGCTTATGCAAATTATGTGGCAAAAAGACGAGGTGATACAAATGATGTTGGAAAATTTAAACCATTTATTATTTGTCATATGCCAGAATTAGTAAAGGTAAAACCTAATAAGCAGCATGGAAATGGAAATAAATTTTTAAATGATGTTGAAGATATGATTTGTAATACAGACAATATTATGGAAGCAGGATTACTTGCAATGTGTATGTGTAGTAAGGAGTGACGAGATATGAATAAGGAAGAAGCAAGAGAAATTTTAAAAGAATTCTTAGAAGATTGTGATAAAACGCAGAAAGCAAAAACAAAAACACCTTTAAGAAAAGCTTTTGATTTAGCTTATAGTGAATTATGCAAAAGCGATAATACTTCTTGTTTTAGACAAGAAGAAATTGATAAAGTGTGTCAGGCTATTATTGATAGCTCAGTTGATACATCGAGAGAATTACAGGATAGAGTATTGAATGTTTTACAAAATAATAGTTATTAAAATAGCACAGTAAACAAGAGTTTCTTTGGAAGAATGGAGGAATTATTATGTATTTAAGAAAAATATTGACAGATGGAAATAAGGAATTTTTAGAAAATATGCGTGTTGATTTTGATTATAAGGGAGAACACTACAATGTAAGAATCAAAAGATTATGTGATAACTTCTTTGAATCATACACAGGAACTTGCTTTGATTATAGCGAAATTTGCAACTGCAAGATTGGATATATAACAGGCGAAGAAGTAACTGTAAGCATTAAAACATTATACGAAAGCAATTTTGGTACTGAATGTGGATGGATTAATACAGAAAATAATGAAAACGGAGATGTTGGATATTACGATTTGTACACCACAAGCGGTTTAGTATGCATGGATGGGGAAACCTGCAAAATTATCGATGTAAAAGAAGACTATATTGTATTAAAAAATACAGACGGAGAAAGGGATATGATATTTACATTAACTTATGAAGAGGCTAACATTTGTTGTTTTGAATGTCCTGCCGAATAGAATGAAATGAGGATTTATTAGGAAAGAAAGGCGAATAATATGGTAAGAAAGATGAACAACAGATTATATAAAATCAATACATATGCTTCTGCACACATTATTGAAATAGATGACAATTATGATGAAGAAGTACAGAAGTTAAGAAAAGAAATTCAGCTTGACAGTCTTGGATACAAATTAAATTTACTTGTATATCTTGCCACATTGACAGTACAAGGCTATGCGATTTTAAGCGTAACGGAATTTAACATTGATGGAAGTAAACCTAGAGTTGCTTATGCAAGTAGCAAGGATTTTAAAAAGATTGTTAAGTATTATTCTAAGAAGAAAGCATAAGAAACGATGATTTTATTAGGAGGATAGTTTATAAATGAAATGTTCAAAATGCCCCGCATGGGGAATTGATAATCTCGGTTTTCGAGGTTGCTTAATAAGAAATTCTATTCTTGGCGATATGTATTGTAATTATCATTGCAATATGTATAAGAAAACAATTTTAAAAAACATAAAAGATGTTAAACAAAACGAACCAAGAAATAAGTTTTATAAATGGTTACACAATGAGAATTAATAATCCAATGAATCGGAAATTTTAAAATAGGAGGTAAACATTATGACAATTAAAGAAGTAATAGAAAAAAATAAAGGTAAATATACAGAATTAGAAGTATATAAATCATTAGAAAAAGGCAAAAATTATCCTAACAGTTTTCATACAGATAATTGTAGATCATTAGGAGAAGATTCGCCATATGGAAACTATGATGATGATATGGAAGTAGGTCTTTATGAGATGATGGATGAAGAAGAGTACAATAAAACTATAATGGCAAATTGTGATATTTATGCAGATTTTGAAGATTGGTATGGTGATAAAGATGCAAAAGTATTATGTGTTATGATTAAATAAAAGAAAGGTGGTTGATGCAAATGAACAGCAGACAAGTTATTTTTAAAAATTGGAGAGAAATGTATGATGCACTGAGTAACGGAAAGGATTTATATAATCCGAACATAGGCAAATATGTATTTTTGTACAATGAAAATGGTGCTTTATGTACATACGATTTGAACAAAAAACAAGCAATGAATGTTGCAAAAGAAGCAAATGGTGACACATGGAGTTCTGTATTAGGAACTGGTGGCTACATTCTGGACGTAATGACATTGAGCAAGGAAGAAAGTTTACAACCATCATATGATTTTTGTAAAGAGAATTATGAAAAAGGCGGTTGGGTTTGTATTTAAGAGAGGTTAAAAGATGACAAAAGAAGAGAGATTACAATTTGCAGATTTATTAGATGATTATGTTTGTGAATTAGAAGAAAAAGAGAAAGACATATATGAATGTAAGACAAAAGAAGAATATGCAGCACAATTAATGATAAAGAGACACATTAAAGTAATAAATGAAATTAAAGTTTGTATTTATTATGATTTATAACTTAAAAGTCCTTTTTATGGGATAGGTAATATGGTAAAATTATTAATATAAAATAAAGAAACAGAAGTAAATGGAGGTATAAAAAATGGAATTAGTAATATCAATAATAATGATCGTAGGTTGGATTTTATGGAAAAATTATGTATTGGATAATTATCCAACACACAATACTTCAACAAAAGATATGTTGAACGATGCAGCTATGGGAGCTTCACCTAGAAAAATCAGAAAAAATCTAGTTAGTGGAAAATATGATTTAGATAAAGATAAGGAAGAAAAATAGTTTTATAAAATTGAAATCAACCTTATCAGATTGTAGGATTACTGGAAATTAAAGAGGAAGCAGTAATGCTTCCTTTTGTACATGAAATAATAGTTTCATGTGCAATGTTATAACAATGTATTGACAGTAATGCAAATGGAGAATATAATAATATTAAAGAAAGGAGTGATATATATGGCAAATACAAATGTAACAATGAGAATTGATGAAACACTGAAAGCACAATTACAGGAGCTTATGTCTAATCTTGGAATGGATATGACTACTTTCTTTATAATGGCTGCTAAACAAGCAGTAAGAGAACAGGCTTTACCATTTCATCCTGATATGAATACGGGAATATATGGCTTGAAATCATATCAGTTAGCAATGAAAAATACAAATTACAATAAAGAAGGAAAAGCGACAATATCTTCTGTTGACGATTGGACAACTGAATCAGAATGGGATGATATGTTTGAGCAAATGAAAAAAGAAAGAGGTATTGAACAATGAGCAAAGGAGAAGTATGGTTTGTTGAATTTCCATTAGAAGAAGATCCAAGTAGAATACTGAATAGACCTGTTGTGGTACTTGATGAAAATTTACTTGGTGTATTATCTGTCAAGATAACAAAGCATAAGGTAAGAAAAGAAGATCCTTATGATACTCCTATTATCTATTGGGAAGAAGCGAGTTTGAGATTGGCTTCAACTGCGAGAGTATCAAAAGTAACGTTACTTACAAAAGATAGCTTTATATTCAAAATCGGTGATTTGCACAAAGATGATTTGAATAGAATTGAAAATATGTATAGAAAATTTTTAGAAGATAATGGTGCTGTATAAATTATAGCACCATTACTTATTAAAACAGAGAATATTAAAGTAACAAGAAACCAAGTTTTCTTGTGGAATGGAAAGGAGCGAATAATATGAATGACGTATTGGAACAGCGATTAACTGAAAAGAAGCGAGATTTGGAAAATCAACAAGAATATTTCAGAATTGATATAAAGAATATTGAACAGTCAAATTATGAAGACAATGCTATCAATGCGTTGTTGTATATGAAAAAACTGAAAACAGAAATTGCAGAGCTAGAATTATTGTTACAATTTGACAGCGTTTGTAAGGACAAAAATTGTGTTTTAAGCAAAGATGAATCTGATACATTTAACGCATATCTTGAAGGGGATGTGAAAATAGCATTTGGAAATACCGACTGGAATCATATTTATAGAAAAATTGTCGGAAATAATTCAAGTGAATTTGCAGAAAAATGTATGGAAAAATGGACTTGAAATCTAAGTTTACTATGGAAGGAGAATACAATAATGACAAAAATTAGGGACGTGTTTGGAATAGAGCATGAGGCAAAGTTAATAAGTAATCCAAATTCTCCATATTTAGAATATGAATATAAAGTTATTCAAAGGATGTATAATCCAAATTATGGAGATAACAGAAAATGTATTTGTGGACATTCTTATTATAGACATTTTGATTCATATGAGAATATGGAAGCTTGTGGCTGTAAATATTGTGGCTGTTCAGAATTTGTGGAAGATACTACAGAAATTAAAAACAAAAATCTTCCGCATCATTGTAAATTATGTGGGGCTTATATTGAAGAAGATAATCTTAGTGTATGCGACAAGTGTGCGTCTGAATATCAGATATAAAAGCCATGAAATTTAACTTTCCTTTGGAGGTGATTTTATGAACACAAAGAAATTGATAAAGGGAATTAAGTACAGTGTATTGGGGACTTCAGCATACTATGCAGGAGAATGTGATTCATTTTGTGGACAGACATGTGATGTATGCGGCAGAGAATTGGAAACAGGCTTTTTATTCTATGTACCACCCAATAATACGATTACCTATGATGAAGTTGTAAATGGAAAGTTTGTAGACCAAATTCAAATAGGTAAAACTTGTATGAGAAAAATGGATATCAGAACTTGACAACTATTGTTAAGAAATTCGACTTCAAGTTTTTTGAAAAGGGGTGATTACATGAATGATTCACAAATACAACAATATAAAGAAAAAGTTGCAAAAAGTTTAATAAGGGATGGATATTACACAAATTTAAAAGAGGCGATGACAAGCGTAGAAGGAATGTTAAAAAATCCAAAGAAACAATTCTTTTTAGAAAAGGAGTAACTATGGCAGGAATTAAAAATGATGCCATGTACAGGCAAGATGAAATAAAATATAATATTGATACTTGTATTCAGCAAACTATGTACGAAACAATAGAGAACAAAGAAGAATCGTGGAAAATTATTTTAGAATTACAATCAAAGTTATATGAAACATTTGATATAGAAGAATAAATATGTTTTTATGACTGTCAGTAGAAACACTGGCAGTTTTTATTATTATAATGGAGAATATTATAATATAGAATAAAAAGGAAAGGTTGTGATAATCATGAGTAAATTAGTACAAAAAATTAGTTGGAATTTAAATAGTTCTGGATTTCAAAAAGAATTACAAACAGAAATGTATATGTATGACAAGGCTAGTTTTAGGGCAAATAAAGCTATGCAAGAACCGTTAGAAAAGTTATATCAATACGAAAATAAACCTGATATGAGAGAAAAGATAAGAGAATATATTAATGAGCTTGATACAGAAATTGATAGACTAGAACGAAATTTAGAAAAACAAATGATTTTTAATGTAGACGCAAACAAAGTTGCTATGACGGAATTAAGAATGAAAACATTAATTGAGGTAGAAAATGATTTAAATGGAAGATTAGAAGAGGTAATATAGATGAAAATAAGATATGCTATTGAAAAAGAAATAGAAGTTCCAGATAATTTAACAGCTATGGACGTTGATGATATCATTTCACAGAAATGTAAAGAAGAGAATGGTTTTGATTATCAATGGATATATACAAGCGAAATTAATGAACAGCATTTAACAGGATTATTTGATGAATTGAGGTGAAGTAAATGGCATTGGACTATAGAGATGGATATTAGAATTAGAAGCAGAAATTAACTGCTTCTTTTTTAGTATAAGAAAGTAGGTGATAATTTGAGTAGATATAAAAATGGAAATCCAAAACGTCAATCAAGATTTATATGTTTACAATGCCTTCAAGAAAACAAATTAGCACAAGGAATACAACGAAAATCTCAAAGAAAAAAGTTCCATATTAAAGATTTGACATGTCTAAATTGTGATGGAAAGATTTGTAAATGTATTGAAGTTAGGTATTGTGATTCTTTTGATGAAGTAATGGATAAAGCAAAAGAGTTGAGTAAAATATATTATTCAAGAGAGAATATAAACAAAGAGAACAACAGAAAGGTAGGTTGATGAATATGTTAGCAGCAACAATAGAAGGTTCAAAAGCAAAAATTATTCAGTTCCCAAATAACAAATTAAAAGAAGAAACAAGAGTTGGAAAATCTACAAAAATGTGGTGCTTAAAAAATCGAGAAGAAATAATGAAAGTTTATATTACATTTAAAAATAAAATAGATAACGCAACTTCTATTAAAAAAGAAACTATAGCAAGAAGAAATTTAACAATGTTTGTTTGTGCTATTAATATTGGATTACGAGGTGGAGATTTTTGTAATTTAAAATGGTCTGATATATATGATAATGAGTGGAATTTAAAGGACAAGGCTGAATATGTACCGGAAAAAACAAAAAGATGTCATAAACATATTGATTTATATTGGAATAATGATTTTGTTCAGGTAATCAGCGAATGGTTAAATTGGTGCAATATTTATGTTGAAAAACAAGAGCTTAACAATTATATATTTACAAGTCAAAAAGGTTCAAAAATAGGCGAAAAAAGCTGGTATGAGATAATGGAAAAAACCAGAAAAGAAGCTGGTATATCACAAAAAATTGGAACACATGGATTAAGAAAAACTATGGCTAATCAATACATTAAATATTCTGATGATAAAGCACAGGCTCTTATGGAAGTTTCAACAATGTTTGGGCATTCAGATTTAAGAATAACTGAAAGATATGCTTGTTTGGAAGACGAAAATATTAGAGCAAATAAACAAAGAACTTCATTTATTTATGGATAAAAATAAAAGACGATACTGAATAAGTACCGTCTTTTTTACTTGTGTGTTAATAGGTGTTCCATTTGGGGATCATCAGATTCAAGAATATCAATGGGACTACAATTTAACTCTTTGCAAATTGATTCCAAGATTTCTAATTTAATAGAAGTAGATTTTCCTTTGTAAATATTATCAATAGTGGGATATGTTACACCAATGCGTTTTGCAAGTTCATATCTTGACATATTATTTTCTTCAATTTTTTTCTTTATATTTAATTTCATAGTATATACCAACCTTTCCATATATAAAGATTAACATATATAGCAAGAAAAATAAATATAAAAAATATTATATATATGCTTGACAATATATAAAGGCAAGTATATAATACATAATATCAGAGATAATCCATTACATACAAAAGAAGAGAGGAGGGTACATATGGATTTACAATTGCAAAGATATGACATTATAAAGGCAGAAATAAAATATAAAGGAATGGGTTCTGTCCAGACAAATGAGCGTCCATATGTGATAATATCAAATCCAATTGGAACTAAGCACGCAACTATTATTACAGTTATGGCTTTAACAAGTAAAATAAAAAAACTTAATATGCCAGTTCATAGTTGTATTCATGCCGACAATGATAATGGATTAACAGAATATTCCATGGCTTTAGGAGAACAGTTATTTACCATATCTAAAGAAGAAGTAAAAGAAAAACTTGGTACAGTAACAAGCAAAGAAGAGAAGAAACTTATAGATAAAGCTTGTTTCAATGGATTATTTTATGGAACAGAATATAGATTAGAGGAGGTAAATGCATAATGTACGTTAGCAAAGAAGAAGCGAAACAGATGATTGATTCAGCTCAGGGAAAGATTTGGATTGATTCCTTTAATGGAATTACGTTCATTCATACAAAACCAAGACCGATTAATGCTAATGAAGGAAAAATGATGATTAATAAAGCTGCCACAGTAGATTATTTTGATAATGATTTTTTTGGTCATCTATGTTTAGAAGGTGTACAAGCGGAGATTGTACACAACATAAATTTTCCACTTATTTTTCGGGAATAGTATCCTATTTATGGGACTGCTGATGTGTTATAATATGAAACATAAACAAAAAAAAAAAAACAAACAAATGTTCGAAAAAACATTGACAAAAACGAACAGCGGTTTTAATATTATTAATGTAATCAAACACAAAAAATAGAGCCAAGCTGGAATGTGCTGCAACACAAAAACCAGATGGCTCTAAAGAATAACTATAGAGATTAGATTTGCATTAAAAATACATATCCTCTCTTGACTTAAATATACAATTTAGAATTCTAAAAGTCAAGAAAACTAATTACCTTTTTTGGTAATTTTTTCCAATTATTAGTCATTCGACTAAGTTATTCAGCAAATTAATCTCAAAGTTAAAAATTAAATACGGAAGGATGTGATAGTTTGTTTATTTTAACAGACGGAAAATCTTATGTAATGGAAAATCCAATGAAAATTGGAGAGTATATTTCCAGTACATCTATTAATCATGCAAAAAAGTTTACTTATAAGCAGGCAAGAAACTTAATCCAAAGAAAAGGTAAAAAATATTCGTGGATTAAAAAATATTATCTTGTAGACGATGAGACAGGTGAGAAGTCTGATAAATCTTTATATTACAAGGGAAATAAAGATGTATATACTGATACAAATATTCCTATTGACGATAAAATATTGGATCAAATACTAAATGAAACTGATTCGATATTGGGATTAGCGGGTTGGAACATTCAACAATTAAGTACATATAAAAATCAGTTAAGCATCATGTTATCTGAGTGTGATAGTGGTGAAAGTGATGTTAAACATGCATTGGAAAGATACAAAGAGATACATAATGGCAAAAAACCACAAGCACACAAAGTAGCAAAATTAGGATACTTATTGGATGATTTGCGAGATAGGCATAAAAGAATCAAGCAATGTATTCGATACATAGAAATTATGCAAGATGCAATTAATAATTCTTATACTATTGAAAAATTAAAATTGGAATTAAGTAAAGTAAAAAGTAGAGAATATAACGGTAGAACAAAATATTGGCAGATTGCACAAGAAATATTAGAAGATTGATTGGAGTGATGAAATGAATTGGAAACAAATTACTAAATTAGAGTTTACAGAAGAAGAAATGGAGATAATTAATTTCTATTGTAATGATGAAATGTACAGATTAAAGAAAATTTGTAATCCTCTTTTAAAAATAAACAAGGTAAAAAATATGAATTATGACGATCTGTATAGTGATGCTCTAAAAGTTTTGATTGAAAGTGTAAAAGATTATGATGGTAAGAAAGCAAAATTTGAAACATATTTAGCAGGAAACATTAAACGTTCTTTATTTGATTACATGCGAGATAGTCTTCGATGGAAAAGATGTAATCTGAAAATGGACAAAAATGGAGGTAAGAAACTCGATGAAAATGGATTGCCAATTCCGATATATAATTTGTCGTTTGATTATCCAAATGAAGATGGTGACTCTTTAAAGGATGTAATTCCTGATACAAAAAAATATTTAGAAGATGAGATAGAGTTTTCACCTAAAGTGAAACAATATTTACATAGTTTGTCAAATGACCAATTAGAAGTTGCATATCTAATTATGGAAGGACAATCACAAGAGAATATAAAAGAGATATTAAATTTAACACAATCAGAGTTTAATAATTGTATGAATGGAATTAAAGCATACGAAAACATATCAATATTATTTTAGAAAGGTAGGATTTTTTATAATGGTAGGAAGAGATAAAACAAAGAAAGATACTTATATGTTAGAGACATTAATTAAAATGTTTAGAAGAAAACAGATTAATCAGAATCATCCATTGCAAAGGAAGGCTGACCAATGGGGTTCAGAAGCAAAAAGTGGTCTGGTCGGAACAGTAATTAAAGAAGAAGATATGGATAGCATTAAAATATGCGAACAGATTTTAAGTCCAACAAAATTTGTCTTATGGTTAATTGACGGCTTACAGAGATTAACTGTGCTTGAAGAGTATCGAAATAATGTCTTTAAGATTGGAAAAACATTAGAAATGCCATTTGTATATTATCAGAAAGAAAATGAAGAAGGTGAAATGGAAATAATAGAGTATGATCTAAGAGGAAAATTCTTTTCAGATTTACCAGAAGAACTTCAAGATATTTTTGATTCTTATAATATTGATGTGGTTAAACATTTAGATTGTACAGATGAAGAAGTTGCTTATCATATTGGTCGTTATAATAGACAGACAAGTATGAATACAAATCAGAAAAACATTCTTCCTATGTATAAAGTAGCTGCTTTCGTTAAAGAAATTTCAAATGGACATGTATTCTTTAAAAATTGTGGTGAATATACACAACCTGAAAAGAAAAAAGGTGTGATTGATAGAGTTGTATGCGAGTCAATTATGACAATGTTTCATTTAGATGAATGGAAAAAAGGTAAAACAATGAGCAAATATCTAAATGAAAATGCAACTAAAGAAGAATTTAATATTTTTGAAAAAGAATTAGATAGATTAAGTAAATTTGTTGATAAGAAAACAACAGGACAACTTTTCAATAGCAAGAATAGTTTTATTTGGTTTGCTGTTTTTCATAGATTTACAAAACTTGGACTAAACGATTTAAAATTTAAAGATTTTTTAATTGAGTTCCAGAATAATTTACATAATAAAACATTTGAAGAATATGAAAATGAATCATTTGATACATATGACAATAATAGAAGTACAAAAGATAAAAAAGTGGTATTTACAAAAATTGATATGTTGGAAAAACTTATGAAAGACTTTTTACATATTGAAGACGAAGAACTTATTGAAGCTGAAATAGAAAATGTTACAGAAGAAGTGGAGAATAATGAAGTAGAACAGGATGATGATGTTTTAACGTTCTGTAAGGAAACTGTTTCAGGTGAAATTGATAAGGAAGATGTGGAATTATATTCAGATATGATTGATGATTGCGTGAAGATTGATAGTCCTATTTATCAAATGTGTAAAAATGCATTAATTGGTTTAATGGGTTTTGCCATCAGAGAAGATAAAGATGAAGAATTTGAGGATTGGATTAAGGATTACCAGAATGGAAAATCAAATTTCAGTCCAAGTCAGAAGGTTAATTTTGCCTATATGAAGAATGATTTTAATAATTATTTAGTGCAGAGAGGAGCTGCTTGTTAATGAATTATAATGAAATAATTAATGAACTTGGATATATAATAACAGAATTAGATTCAAGGAATAGTTGTTGTAATTGTGTAATTCCACATTTGTTAAGCAAGGGTTGGGATGAATTATGCAAAGAAGGTTGCGAATTATTCGAAAAATTGCAAATGAAAGAAGAGGATTAAATATGGAAGATAAGAATTTTGAAAAATTAATAGAATCACTTAACAATGTTGTAAAAGTAATAGACAAGATTAAAACAGAACAATTAGCAAGAGTTAATAGACCGGAAGTATTGTATGCGATAGAGAATATAAATACAGGTGAAATAACGTTCAATTCTCGTGGTGGTGCTTATCAAGATAAAGAAGCTGCCTATAAGAAAATGTGTCATATGGGACAGAATGAACACAGAATTGTGGAATACAGATTAGAGAAATAAGGAGAATATATATGCTTAATATTGAATATTACAAAGATAAATTAGTGGAATTGGGTGTTATAGACCTTAGTAAGTTAGCGCTAGCACAAGGACAGTTACAAAGATGTGACGGGAATACAAAGTGTCGTGAATGTTTATTTTTTAATCAATCTGATTATCTTTGTTCTGATAGAGCCTTAAATTGGTTGTTCTCAGAATATGAAGAACCAGAAGTAGATTGGAGCAAGGTCAAAGTTGATACACCAATATTGGTTACAGACCGTATAGATTGTAACTGCGAAATATGGATAAAAAGATATTTTGCCAAATTTGAAGATGGAAAAGTTTATGCTTGGCAGGATGGAGCTACATCTTGGACGGCTGATGGTGAATACAATGTGAATTATTGGAAATACGCAAAGTTGGCAGAAAGTGAGGATTAAATGAAAATATATGTAGACGAGCTTCCTTATTATGGAGAGTATTGTCCTTTTAAAGATACTTGTTGGCAAAGTGAAACTGATGATTGTCCTAGGCATTGGGCTAAACATAAGGTTTGTAGCAAGGAAAATCCACACGAATGTTTAATGTTGATTGAAAAATATAATAAAGAAAATATCGAAGCATTGGATAATAACGGTGTAGTAAATTGTTGCAAAAATTGTATTAATGCTATTGGATATTCAGGGTATGATGATTTCTTCTGTGTAGCATGTGATCATCTTGTTCGTGCAGAAGTATATGATTGTGAAGATTTTAAGAGTTTTAAGAGTTGGAGTGAAACAGAATGAGATTAACAGATGCAGAGGCGAAATGCTGAAAGTGAGGAGTTAAAATGACATTAGATGAATGTTTGAAGACTTTAGATTATGAATTAAGTAAAGACTTAGAGGATAGTGAAAGAATACCTATATTACAAACAAGACTGTGGTTGACAGAGTTGAAGATGTATAAAACAAATGAGTTTCCAAACACACCAAGTTTGAATAAGATGATTTCAAATTTAGATAAAACAGTAGATGAAGAAAGTAATCAGTTATGTAAGTGGCTGAAAGAATTGAAAAATTATAGAGTAAGTTGTAGGTGATTTAACGAAAGGAGAGCTAAGGAATGAAAGAGCAGAAAGCGATAACACAGGAAGAAGCAATAAGACGATTAAAAGAAAGCAGATTTACTATTCAGCCATACAACTATATGAACCAAGCATTAGATATGGCAATATCAGCACTTGAAAAGCAGATTTCAATGAAGCCAGTATTTGTACATCCATTACAATTTGATAATTGGATTCCGTGTAATGAAAGATTACCTGAAACTTTTGAACCAGAGGCAAAAGCGTATTTAACTACTAATGAAGATGGAATGATAGGAGTGTCATATTATCATCATATGTGTGGTTGGTCAAATGGTTATGAAAGTGTATTTGACGTGATTGCGTGGCAACCACTACCAGAGCCATACAGAGAGGAGCAGGAAGATGGAAGATAGATTAAAAAAGTTAAAACGTGAATTATGGTGTAATGCTGAAACAGTATTTAATGATGAATATGTAGATTATTATGTAGCAGAAGAATTTTGTGAAAAAGCATATAGAAAAGCAATAGATGATATGTTTGCTAAAATTAAAAAGAATGAGACTATTTTATTAAATGATAATGGGCAGACAAATTATTATGAATACGCAATATCTATTACAAAAATTGAAGAAATCGTAAAGGAACTAAAAGGAGAAGAGGAATTTGAATAAAGAAATAAAAGAAGAAGTTAGTGTTGTTTTAGACCTGTTAAAGAAGTCGCTTATTAAGAACAATATGTCAATTGGGTTTGATAAAGAAACAAATTCATTGTTGTTTTTCGATACAAAACAGTATGTAGAAAATAAGAAGTTTGATGGTTTTAAAATTAAATTAGAAGAATTGGTGAGGTAAAAGAATGCGATTAAGGGATATTTTGGAATATGTAATAACTTTTGTAATAGCTTTTGTAATAGTTCTTTTATTATGTCTATTTTTTTATATTTTTGAATATGGCTTGATACTTATAGTTATATATTGTTTAGGAGGATAATTAGAATGAGATTAATAGAGGCAGATGAGTTGATGGATTTCATAAGCGAACATGCCGAGCAAATACAATACGCAATCGAACATAAGGATATGGAAATATTAGAATCGTTAATAAAGCAGATGCCTACAGCCTATGACGTGGATAAGGTGGTGGAAGAGCTAGGGAGGCTGAAAGAAACTGAGCAGAATAGGGAAGATGAATGTGATGAAGAAGGTTATGGTGATGCGGAACAAATCTATTCAGACGGCGAAAGTCGAGGAAAATTCAAAGCATACATAAAAGCAATTAAAGTAGTAAAGGCAGGTGGAATAGATGTTTGATAGTACAAATAGCACAACAGTAAATAGATTTAACTATAACATTAATGCAGTAAGCGGGACTTTGAGAAAGTCACACCCTAAAAGCAAGATAACCATAAGAGGGTTGTTAGACAAGCCATATATTTTTAATGATGAAAAACCTAGATTATTCCAAGATGATAATACAGAAATCGTAGTTCTCCAAGTGATGCTTATTGGAGATAACAAGGCAATTGTAGAATATGTTAACAAAAATGATTTTGAAGAGGAGAACGAATAGAATGAAAATTAAATTAAAATCAAAAGGATATTGGGACGAATATTTCTGTAAGATAACAGATAGACTTGATCAATTAGCTGGACTAAAAATAACTAATGATGGATATTGTTGGAGACATTATATATCATATAATGATTATGATAAGAAGGACAATATAATGGCAATAAGAATTCCAGGTGGTACTGTTGGTGGAATAGAACTCGATAACAATAATATAATTAAAGAAATTAAAATTAATACTAATTATGTTGTTGATACATATCCAGATAATGTTGAAGAGATAATGAATGATGAATTCGTGGGATTCAAAGTAGAGGTATAAAAATGAACGATAAAAACTTGGAGCAATAATTAGCCAACCTTCTGTTTTTATAGAAGAAAATAAAGATTATTGTATTGAGTATTCTTATGAATTAATAAATTAAAAGAGAAAAAGAGAATAATAAAGTAAACAACAGAAATTGGAAAGCACCTAAAAGTTCTTTTCATTATACATATGTCAGTCCTGACAGTTCTATATCTTATCTTTGTGAGTACAGTTTCTGTTTTATTATATAAAGCGGTGTGACGAAATTGGGTTATACGTGCAAGATTTTGATTCTTGTGCCGTGAGGCATGTGGGTTCAAATCCCACCACCGTTGTTCAGACAGTTTTTATTAGAGAAGTAAAACTAACATTAGACTTGGAATTAGCCACAAGAATAAAAAATGCTATCGAGCAATACTCGTAAATCATTGTAGAGTAAACTACTAAAAATCCTGCAAATAGTTCTAAAGACGAAAAGAGCTATAAATTGTCTAGTCGATGATGGGCGTTATAACGACAATTTCAGAGAATTTATAAATACCGAATTAAATTAATGTTAGTTTTACTTAATAATCATATGTAGTGTAATGGCAACACATCTTAATAACCTTTCATTGTTTGTATGTTTTATATTTAGTATTCCCCCCTTTTTTGCGTTAAGAAGATACAGGTTCGATTCCTGTCATATGAATAAAAAAATAAATAAGAAAGGGTGAAATTATAAAAAAATGAATAAACAAGAATATGCGGTTGCAAGGGGGCAAATATGGAAACAAAAATTAAAGAAGCAATAGAATTTTTAAGAGATAATGGATATTATGTAACAAAAATTCCTGAAAAATTATGTGAAGTTGCAGAAGAATGTTCTGAAACTGGGCATGGTGATTGTATGGAGTGTAGTTGTTTTGTATGTTTGATAGGAAACGATTATTAAAAAAGTTCGATTTAGTATGGAAGAGAGGTGAAAATATAAATGACACTTGGAGATATTTACATAAATAAAGAAAATAAATCAATTATCCAGATTGATAGTTATGCATCACCAATGGGTGATTTCTTAAAAGGACACATTGTTGTATTTCGTCAATTAGAGAAACATGGAGACGTAATTGGTAGTATGCCTAGTTTTAATGGATATGGTTCGAAAGAAGAAATTGAATCTGAATATGAACTATTGATTTCACAAGAGGAATTAGACGAATATGGTGCTTGGAATGAAATATTTGAATTAGCAAAAACCAAGTAAAATTTCGTTTCATATGAAATTAAGAAAGGATCAAGAGGCAGGAAATACTCGTTATTTTGATGAGTATAAAAAGAAATGCAGTCTTTATGAAAAACATAGAACGGTATTTGATAGAGAAGACTACACAGAAAAGAAGGTTGTAGACTATTATGTTATGTATAACATATTGGAAAGTAGCAAATTTAAGCCGACAATAATCGAAAATCATGTTGATCATTCATACTGTATGAACGGAAGTTTTAAGTGTGAATATGAACTTTTATTTGCTTGTGATGGTGCTATAAGAAGAATTATTGTTCCATTTACTTCTGTAAATATTCCAATGTATGAATTTATTGGTGATTTAGAAGATATGGTAGAAGAAGTTCTTGATGAGGAATCAGACGAGTCAAATCCATTTAATGATATTTTTAGAGATTGTGATGGATATTATGAAATTACGATGTTTGATGAGATTGGTATGAATTGTGATATTGAAGTAGAAAGTGCTTCTGATTTTATGGCTATGCTTGTTTCTATTAGATTGATTAGTTGTGAATTTATTGAAGACAAAGATAGATAAAATTTTTGATGAAATTCACGATTCATTGGAAAATTTGAGGAGGTAAAAATGTCAAACTTATATGTATATCTGATTCGTTCTCGTAATAAGGATAATAAAGATATTTCGAATTTCAGGGAACGAGCAAAAACAATTCTTGAGTATAAAGAGAATGAAAACAGGGCAATCGAAGCTTTTAAGAGTTTTGCAGCTAAAGGAGTTCCTGGTGAACAGACAAGATTATATAGGTCAGTCAATTCAAGAAACGAAGAGAAAATCAGAGAAGAGTTTATTATCCGTCTGTTGAGAGATAAGCCAAGTATGACACAGCTTAATTGTACATTAGCATCCGTTGCACAGCAGGTACAAAATCGTGACGAGAGTAAATGGCTGTTTGATTTTGATGTGGATGATGAGCTATTAATGAATGATTTTGTCCATGAGATAGTTATGTATTCGGAGATTCCATTGTTAGATATACAGGTCTATAAAACTCCTCACGGTTATGCAATTGTAGTTCCACATGGATTTGATACAAGAGAGCTTATGAAAGAGTGGAAAGATTATGATATCACATTAAAGAAAGATGAGTTGTTGTTTTTGAACATGATAACGAATGAGGTGGGAGAATGAAATTAACGATTGATATACCAAGAGAATATGAACGAGATTTTATAGCTGATAAGTTCAAAGATTTCTTTTCAAGAGTAATTGTAGATATTAACTGCGATGGGATGTGTGGTTTTTATGAAAAAGAAATCGCAGAAATGTTTTTAGAGGCATTTGATAATGCTATTGTTGGCGATGCTAATCTAAATGCAAATGTTATTCCGGTTGCAAATATATCTTTTGACAAAGAAGATATGCAGAAAATGATTCAAGATGAATTAAAGAAGTTTCAAGTAGAGAATAATCTAATATAGAAATAATTCTATTCGTGACTGATCAGCCAAATTTTCCCAAAAAAGTAACAAGAAATATTTTTTTCAATTAAAAACAAAAGAAAGGAGTATGAGGTTTGGTATACCGAAAACGCAGCGTTTACTCCTAATACATAATGACAATAAATAAAATTTATAACGAAGATTGTTTTGTAACAATGAATAAGATGCCTATTGGACTATGTTCTAACATATTAACTTCTCCATTTTACAATACCAATAAAAAACAAGGAAAATCAAATACATTAACTAAATCTTATAATAACTCAGAAAAATTTCCATATCTTAGATATGATACACATGTGGACAATATGACAGATGATGAATATTGTGATTTCACAGAAAATTTATTTTTGGAATTTGATAGAGTATTAAATCTGAATGGAACTGTCTTATATAACATTTCTTACGGAAATAATAACAGAGACGGAATGTTCAGAGCTATAAATACAATCATAACTAAAACACCATTTACAATAGCAGATGTTATTACATGGAAGAAAAGTTCTGCAATGCCAAATAATTGTAGTCCAAACAAACTTACAAGAATTACAGAATTTATATTTGTATTTTGTCGTAAAGATGAAGCAGATTCATTTTATTGTAACAAACCAATTATTAGTTATAGAAAAACTGGACAAGCCTCGTATGGTAATATTTTCAATTTTATTGAAGCAAAGAACAATGATGGTACTTGTCCATATAATAAAGCAACATATTCAAGTGATTTATGTAAGCAATTACTAAATATTTATTGCCCAAATGAAGGGATTGTATACGATCCATTTATGGGCACAGGAACAACAGCAGTTGCTTGTAAAGAACTTAATAGAGGATACATAGGTAGTGAAATTTCTGAGAATCAATGTAAATGGGCAGAAAAAAGATTGGCAGGTGTGTCAGATGATAATAAATAGAATCTGGCAGATGCCAAATAGTAATACATTTTCAATTAAGCCAATTAAGGAATTGATTGAGAAATATGCGACAGGTAAGATCGTTGATCCATTTGCTAATGGCAATAAATTGGCAACAGTAACAAATGACTTAGATACACAATATGATACTGATTACCATATGGACGCACTGGATTTCTTAAAGATATTCGATGATAACTCAGTAGATACCGTGTTGTACGATCCACCATACTCGCCACGACAGGTAAGCGAATGTTACAAAAATCTTGGACAGACAGTAAATATGCAGACAACACAAGCTTCATATTGGTCTAAACAGAAGGAACAGATAGGAAGAATTGTAAAGAAAGATGGCATTGTAATTACTTGTAGCTGGAATAGTGGTGGTATTGGTAAGAAGTATGGGTTTGAAATTCAGGAAATTTTACTTGTTCCTCATGGTGGTTGGCACAATGACACGATTGTTGTGGTTGAAAAGAAGATTGAGTCGAAAAGAAGATTGAGTAGAGAATAACATAATATGAAGTTCGCAGGAATGCGGAATTTCTTCTTAAATTTTAGGAGGTATAGATGAATAAATTATGCGAAATTTGTGATACAAGAAATAGACTCGGAATGTGCAAAGGTAAAAATGGCGATTTTAAATATTGTTTCAGAAGAGTTGGAACAACGAATAGATTAGAAGAAACAATTACACCATTTAATACTTTACATGAGTTATATGAAAAATGTAACTGGCTTCACTGGGTAGTTCCTGAAACACTTGAATTAGAAAGTGAACCATATGGGAGAGAAAATAATATGGTTCTACTTTGGGGACAATCTGAAAGACAGTTAGGAACAAATGAAGGTCAGCCAGTAGGTTACGTTACAGCTAATATAACAGAAAATATGGAAGGAATTTCATATTCAGAAGAAAAACATAGATTTCAATGGCAAGAGATATATCTATTATAACTGTTTTGTAGAAAGCATTACTGATATTGATTAGGATTATTCATTACTGTAGGGCTGTTCAATTCAGATTGACAACGGCATAAATGTGGATACTAGTTAGTGATTTATGTGTTAGTGGGGCTGTACTAGGTTCGAATCCTTTATATGGTGTAAGCGGGCATAACAATAATGAATATTTGGAGAATAATATGATAGATAACAAATTACGTCAGCAATATAAACAGACTGTTGTCGATTTAAGAATAGAATTTAAGGAAACTTGTTTGTACAGATTGTGCGAAGAAGCTGTAAATAAGTTGAGTAAGATTTTGAGATAGAAGTAAACCGAAGTTTCCTTCGGATGATAAGAAAGAGAGGCAAGATATGGATATTTATTTAACAGTATTAATTGGATTATTAGGACTTTGTGTGGGAGCAATGATTGGGCTTGGAATTTCTTTTAAGATCAATCACACTTACATACTTGAGATGAACAATAATACTGAAGAATATTTAAAAAAGATGATTGATTTACAAAGAGGATATTTCAATACACTTGCGACAGATTTAGCAAAAGCAGTAGATGACATCAACAAAGTGTATGAGAAGCCAATTTGGAGAAAAACTGAAGAAGAATTACCACCATGTTCAGGATTATATTATGGAAAGATTAAAGGTAATCCACATGGAGAAAATGCCATGTGGAAAGTAGTATATAACGACAATGAATGGAGCTTGTCTGGCTATCCTGATAATAAAGTAGAAATTAGTGAATGGACAGAGATCTATTAAGAGAATAATACATTGAAAGGAGCGAGAGATTTGCTGCAGCATTAAATCTGGATTTGCTCTGAGTAAGAAATGAAAGAAAAATATAAATTATTGCAAGGAGATTGTCTTGTAAAACTACAAGAACTAATTGATAACGGTGTAAAAGTAAATTCAGTCATATGTGATATTCCATACGGAACAACAGCTTGTTCTTGGGATGAAGTAATTCCATTTGATAAGATGTGGGATTTACTTTATAAAATCACATATAATGATTCGCCAATCGTTCTATTTTCTAGCCAACCATTTACTTCAAAATTAATAAATTCCAATATTAATAATTTCAGAGAAGAGATAATCTGGCTTAAAAATAAATCTGCGAGTGGTATGCAATATAAACAGAAACATTTGAAAGTCCACGAAAATATCATTGTATTTGCTAAGAATGGTAAATATACATACAATCCTCAGAAATGGGAAGTTAAAGAAAAAGAGTTTTTAACACAGAGAAAAACAATGAGTATTTATGGTGAAACAAATAATGTCTATGGAAATATGAAACGCAATAGAAAGCCCGACGATGGAACAAGAAATCCAATCAGCGTAGTAGCATATAAATGTCCTATCACAGCAGCTAAATCCAAAACATATAGCCCAGATACTGATATTAGAGTTCACGAAACACAAAAACCATTGCTTTTAATGGATTATCTTGTAAAAACATTCTCAAATGAGGGCGATGTTGTACTTGATTTTTGTATGGGAAGTGGAACGACAGGTGTAGCATGTGTGAATAATAATCGTAAGTTTATCGGAATTGAGCTTGACGAAAAGTATTTTGATGTTGCTCACAAGAGAGTGGGTGATATCACTTGTTAGAGATTAACAAAATATACAACGAAGATTGTCTTGAAGGTATGAAAAAGATTAATGATAAGTCAGTTGATTGTATCATCACAGATCTTCCTTATGGACAAACTTCACGAAATAAATGGGATTCAGTCATTCCGTTTGAACCATTATGGGAACAGTATGAAAGAATCATTAAGAATAATGGAGCAATAATTCTATTTGCAAATGGTATGTTTACTGCAGATTTGATGCTGAGTAATAGAAAGCTTTGGAAATATAACTTGATTTGGGAGAAAACTCAGCCAACAGGATTTCTGAATGCTAAGAAAATGCCATTACGTTCACATGAAGATATCTGTATTTTCTATAAGAAACTTCCTACATATCATCCACAAAAAACAACTGGACATCCAAGAAAAGTTAGCAAAGCAGAACATAAGACTAATTGCAAAGAGACTACTGATTATGGAGAACATGGTCTTACTACTTATGATAGTACAGAAAGATACCCTAAATCAGTATGGACATTTGCAAAGGATATTCAGAAATCAGCTCTCCATCCAACACAAAAGCCTGTTGCATTGATTGAAGAACTTATCAAGACATACACAAATCCAGGCGATTTAATTCTTGATTCGTGTGCAGGAAGTTGTACAACTGCGATTGCAGCTATGAATACGAATAGAAATTACATATGTTTTGAGAAGGATAAGGATATTTTTGAAGTAGGAAGTAAGAGAGTTGCTGAATATGCTCATCAGGATTTATTAATGAGTGCAACATAAGAAGTAATGAAAGAAATCTTTCTTTGGAAGATTTGAGTTAAGAGAATATTAATACGAAAGGAGTGAGTGGCAGCCTTAAAGAAATTTCGCTCTGAGTAGATTAAATGAAATACGTTGGTAGTAAAAACAGAATTAGTAAATATTTGTTGCCTATTCTACAAGGGTATATTGATGAAAATGATATTAAAACATACTATGAACCCTGTGTAGGTGGAGCAAATATGATTGATAAAATCAAGTGTGAGAATCGTATTGGCAACGATATACATCCACAGTTAATCGCAATGTTTAATGAATTGCAAAAAGGTTGGAGACCGCCATCTCATATTTCTGAAGAAGAATATAACAAAGTAAGAGAGAATAAAGAAATATATCCTGATTATTATGTGGGATTTGTTGGATTCAATTCTACGTTTGGTGCGAAATATTTTGGTGGATATGCAAGAGGATTTAAGGCAGACAAAGTTACGCCAAGAGATATTAGTAATGAGGCGTACAGAAACTTAATGAGACAATTACCTGATATTATGAATGTGAAATTTGTATGTTCAGATTTTTTGGACAATGAATATTGCGAATTAAAAGATGCTCTTATATATATATATAGATCCACCATATCAAAATACAACAAAATATGCAACAAATTCATTTGACTATGAGAAATTCTGGGATTGGTGTAGAAAAATGAGCAAGTATAACAAGGTGTTTGTTAGTGAATATCATGCACCTGATGATTTTGAATGTATTTGGTCTAAACAGATTACAACAAGTCTAAAAGTTCATGAGCATGAGGATAGGGTTGAGAAATTATTTACATATAGAAGTGAGAAATAAAATCTAATGAAACTCGCATTTCTTTTTAAGAAAGGAGAATAACAATATGGGACAATTAATTGATAAAGCAGTATTACGAAAAGAATTGTCCAAGCTGCCATCTGAAATGGGCTTTGTAAGAAAGTCAGATGTGATGCAAATTCTTGGTAGTCAGAAATGCACTTATGATGTAGACAAAGCTGTAAAAGAATTAGATGAATGGACTTTCAATGCAAATATAGACATTGGTGACGGTACTATGATGAATCATAATTTAATTGTAAGAGATAATGCTGTTGATATTGTGAAGAAAGGTGGATTATATGAAGGTAACAATTGATTTAGAAAATTTAGAGTCTCTTGTACAGAATACAATGGAGACAAATATCGAAAACATTGTGAAAGAACAGATTGAGGGAACTGTTAGAAAGGTTGCTGATAATCTTGCTAAGAAAATCATTGAAGAAAAGGTTTCTGAGAATTTTCAGCGTTTTGTTGATGAATACATAGCAAATACCAAAATCAAAGTTGGTGGAGATTATTGGGACGATACGGAAGAAAAGGAATATACAGTAGAACAGTATATTAAGAAAGAATTAAAGGAAAGACTTGATTCTAAAAAGCTTAGAGCCAAGAAGAAAGGACACACAAGTTCGTATAATGATGATTTTGAAAATGTATCATTTGAGGAATATATCAACAGACAGTTTGATTTTGATGACATGATTAAAAAGAATCTTGATAAGTTTATGGATGATATTCGTAAACAGGTTAATAAGACGATGAAAGAGACTTTTGATAACTCAACAAAGAGTATGTTATCAAATGCAGTGCTTAGTATTCTTGGTGCAAATGAAACTTACAGACAGATAGAGAATAATATTAAGTGCATTGCAGACAAACAGGTATAGCCTATGGAAGAAGAAATCTATGAAAACAATTATGAAAATTGTGATTACTGTGAAACGACATATTATGAAAGCGACACTGGGTATCGTGAATATGGTTGCAGTTTTATAACTGGTGATGAGAATGACTATCCATGTTTGGGTGGCGAATTAGGTTTTGGCTGCCCATTGTCATTCAAATATAAAATTGAGAAAAATTGAACTTCAAAAGTGGCTAAAAATAAGGCTTTTAGCGATTGAATTTTGACAAGAAATTTTGGTTTCAAGGTTTGTCACGAAAACTATATAATATTCGAGACAAAAAGAGAATATATCAATGTAATTACAATTAAGGAAAGGATAAATGTTCACATGTGAGTAAAGCTGCGCAGCTACTAATGGTGAACAAATTTGAAAAATAATACAGAAAAAGATTGGACAGGTAATAAGAATAGTATTTTTAAGACTTTAGGTGCAAGTAATCACACCGACAAGGAGAGACAGAACGAGGATTATTATGCGACAGATCCTATTGCAATTGATGTCTTATTAAAAGATGGTGGTGTTACATTTGACAAACCTATCTGGGAATGTTCCTGTGGTGAGGGACATTTATCTGAAAGATTAAAGAGCTTCGGTTATGAAGTTCGCTCCACTGACCTGATCGATAGAGGTTATGGTGAAGGTGGAATTGATTTTCTTACATATAATCAGCCTTGGAATGGCGATATCTTAACAAATCCCCCATACAAATATGCAAAAGAATTTATTGAACATGCAATGACATTAATCCCTGATGGTTGCAGAGTATTTATGTTCCTTAAAGTTCAGTTCCTTGAAGGAAAAGCTCGTAAGGAATTATTTAAAAAGTACCCACCAAAATGTGTTTATGTTTCAAGCAGTCGTATCTTATGTGCGAAGAACGCTCTTTTTGATGAAATGAGAGCAGGTGGTGGTAGTGCGGTCGCTTATGCTTGGTACGAGTTTGAGAAGGGTTATACAGGTGAAAGTAAATTAAAATGGATAAATTAATACAAAGATTAAATGAGGAGATGAGTAGTTGGGTTGGTGATTTAGTCACCAATTCCGACTTATCAAGCGAGAAACTATTAAAACGATATTCATATGAGTATTGTATCAAAGAAGAGATTATTAATTATTTTTCAGAGAATATTATACCAGATGACTTTGAAGAGTTTTTATTGGATAAAGAAGATACATTGTCTTATTTGTACATTGAGTATATGGAAGATGATACAGCAAATATTCATAACGAGATAGAAGGATTTATAAGTAATCTCTGTTATCGGCTTAGAACAACAATCTGAAATGCCCTAAAATCAAGGCTTTCAGAGATTGAAAAAGCTAAGGAAAACCACGTTTCTTGTGATTGTGAAAGTAGGTGAGAAAAATAACAGAATTAGAGAAAAAATACTATAAGCTTCTGATAGGCGAGACATTTCATTGTTATGATATTACATTAAATGAATTGCTGATTATTATGGACGCAGAACTTAATATAAACACATTATCTCTACAGAAATCAGGAAGACATAATTTTTATTGTAGAGTCGATGATAAAACTAAACAGTATTATTTACGAAAATTTGGTTTGTTGAATGAAGATCGAGTAGAAACAGGAGAATAATTATATGATTTTACTTATTTTAATAGCTATTGGAATAGCTTTATATACCATTTTTGCAGATGGTTGGCTAATTGATGGTATCAAAAATATTGAAGAAACAAATAAAGAAGTTAAAGAAAATATAGAGCATGGTAGAACGAACTACGACACATTTCCTCTTAGAAAATATAATGAACATGATTATGAAAGTGTACCAAAAAATATCTTATATTGGATTATACTTAATATTTTTTTTAATATGGTAAATTTTATATTTGTTTTCATAATATCTACGATTGTTGTTTTATGTTGTCCTAAAGCAGAATCTTATTATACATTCAATATTAATTCATTAAAAGACAATTTAGTTACAAGTGGAGAAATTCATGGTGGTGCTTTTTGTGTGAGAGGGACTATTGACGGAGAGATTAGTTATTTTTTCTCAAGAATAACAGATAAGGGAGAAACTATTGGGCATATACCAGCGAATAAATCTTACATAAAATATGATGATAATAAAAAGCCTTGTATTGAAGTTCATCAGAAAAATCATAAGATACCAGAAATTGTAGAAAAGCTATTATTTACAAAATGGATTAATGATAAGAGTGTAGATTATTATGTAATTATTGCTCCTAATGGGACAATATCAATAACGGGGACATACGAGATAGATATGGAATGATAAGAATGAAGCATTTCTTTCGAGTTTTTGAATGACAAAGAGAGAATAAATACATAGAAAATAGAAAGAGAGGTACTGAAAATTTGATGACTCATGAATTGTATGATGACATACCAAATGCAAATGCTACACCAGAAATGCATTATAGATATGCACATAGATATGATAATTTGAATACTGATATGCTTAAGAATACAGGAATCAAAATAGTTAAAAACAATTTTATTCAAAATGATTTGAATAAAAAAGTTGAAACAAAATTAGAGAGAATACATATCTTCTGTGAACATTGTGATTCAGAATTGGAAATTTCTAAAGAAGATACCCATATTGGATGGCTTGGTGCAGCATTTGTTAAGTGTCCTTGTTGTGGACAAGAATCAATGGTTGATGAATTAGAAGGAATCACATTAACAAAAAACAATATTGATTATCCTATACATTTCAATAGAACTAACAAGGATCTGAGAAATGTTGTTGAAGTGAAAAAAGATGAAGTAATCAAAGAAATTCAGAGAGGTATTGATTATTTTAGAGTAAATAAAAATGAGTTCTATTGGTATACATGTCATGGAGACTTGTTTTTAATTGTATTCAGGTACGAAGGTGATGAGGAATATTTTGTCTTAGTAACAAGAGATTTTTACGAGACAGATATTCCCTTTGAAAAGGAGGATTATAATGACTGATTTTAAATTTACATATTTCCCCGATGACGATAGTATTGAGAATTGGGAGTGAAAATTATGAATAAACCTACACTATGGATCATGTGCGGCTTGAGTGGTAGTGGCAAGTCAACCATTGCTACTCAGATTGCCAACGAGAATCCAAACACAGTAATTGTATCATCAGATGCAATTCGTGAGGAATTAACAGGTAATTACGAAGACCAAGAACATAATGAAGAAGTATTTAAAATTTTACATAATAGAATTCGCAAGAATTTGGAGAATAAAAAGAATGTAATTGCAGATGCAACTAATCTGACTATGAAATCTCGCAGAGCAATTATGATGAAAGTGAATGGTCTTGAAGTACATAAGGTTTGTGTGATTATTCCAAAGCCATTTGAGCAGTGTAAGATTGATAATCTGAATCGTGAACATCCTGTTCCTGATGAAGTATTGGATAAGCAGATTAGGAGATTTCAAATTCCATTTTACGAAGAAAAATTTGATGAGATTCAGATTGCTCCAAACTTCTATGGGAAGCCATTTAATTTATTAAGGAAAATGGAAGGATTTGACCAGAAAAATCCACATCATTCTATGGATTTATATAATCATTGTAAATATACAGAATGTCTTATGTCCTTAAAAGGATATAAAATGCCTTGGACTTTCGGTGCATTAGTTCATGATTGCGGAAAGTTATTTACTCAGACTTTTGATGAAAATGGAATTGCACATTATTATGACCATCAATCATATGGTGCATATGAAATTTTAACAACAAAACCATATGATGTAGCAACTTTGGATGCGTGTTTCCTCATTAATTATCATATGATGCCTTTTAGTTGGGATACTGATAAAACAAAGCAGCGTTGGAAAGAAAGATTTGGAGAATATAAATATAAGATGCTTTTAGATTTTAACGAATGTGATAGAGCGAGGTAAGTGTATGTGTAATCGTTGTAATTATGACTCACCTGACAATCAAATATATGTAGATCCATTAACTAATGAATATTATTTGGATATAGAAACATCAGAATGGGATGAATATGACGATGGATTTGTTCATCAGCGAGAATATATTTCGTATTGTCCTTGGTGCGGAAGGAAATTAGGAGGATAAGGATATGAAGATAGAATTAATTAGATTAAAATTTAACGACATTCATTCGTACAAGTATAAGCCATTTAAGTATTGTTGTGACGAGATTCAGAATGATAAAGCTATTGTATTTACAGGCGAAGATATAAATGATATTGGTGGAGAATATGAAGATGATAACGTTTCTATCCCACAACTTTGCACTTCACATACAGAAGTCATCACATCTTATGAAGACGAATGGGAGCAAACAGACAATTATCCGATTCAGTTCTGTCCTCATTGTGGCAAAAAGATTAAGATTTCAGTTGTAGATGAGATTGATGTATCGGATAAATACAATAAATTGTCTAAGCGGCGTGAAGAATTGTGGAAGGAGTGTCAGAGAACAGATAGTAAGAAAAAAGAGAGCGAGTGGAGAAAACAGGTTAGAAAGTTGGATGACCAGATAAACGACTTCTATGAATTGGGTGAGTGGAAAGGAGAATATTAAAATGACAAATAGATTATTATTTGAGAGTGATGTTATTAGAGCAGTTGATAGGCATACAACCGATGATAAGTTAGACAATGATATTTCGTGTATTCTTGAAGAAGTAGGTTCTGCATCTTTAGATATTGTAAATGTATTATTAAACAAAACAGAGAATAAACCAGTACAAAAACAGAAACGTGTTCAGTTATTTGAGAATGAAGATGTTGTGTTAGAGCAGCGTGGTAACAGATATTACTTATCTTTATACGATAAGGAAGGAAAATTTCAGAGAGAAGTTACTATTGATGTCAAGGATGATTACAAGGTTGGACTTGGGAATTGCAAGTAGAGGTGACTTATGAGATCGGAGATTAAAAGACGACAATTTTCTGAAAATCATCAATCTTGGTTCTCACACGATTATGCTTGTTGGGCAAATAATCATAATGGTTGGAGAAAAATGAAAAAGAAAAATCGTAGATTATTTAAAAAGAAGTATAAAAGAGAAGTTCAAAAAGATATCAATGAGGAATTGAATGCTATACAGTAACAGGAATTTCAGGTTTCATTTGATTACAAAGAGAGAATATTAAAGCGAGGTGAACGATTAATGTCTTTAGTATATAAAAATGACACATACAGCTATAATGGCAAACATGAAATGGGCTCATTAAATAAATTTGCACAAGCAGAAAGAAGATTGTCAGCAAAGAAACAAGCATTGGATGACATGAAAAATGAATATGACCTTATTGAACAACAGGCATTTCGCACTTATAAAGAAAACATTCAGTATATGCTGCTCGATCAGCCATCTACTATTAAAACGTGTAGAGAATGGTTAAATATGTTATCAAAGAATAAGGACACTGATGGAAACAAGCTTGATAAAAGAAAGAAGTATAAAGAAAAAGAAATATATGATTGGTATGTTAATTATATCAAAAAGCTTCTTGATATTGAATATATGAATGATGTTAAATTCATTGATTTTAATTTTGGTCAAGCTACTGATATTCAGTTTGAATATAAAGAGCATAATTGGCGTTTAGAGATTCCTCATATTAAAGCTATCAAATTAGATGCATATAGGAATTATGGTGGCAGTGTATTTAAACTTGCGTTAGTACACAATGATACAGAATGTAGTTGGTCGCAGTTTGGCTCTACATATGAAGAAGATGAATTAAGAGATATTATGACACAAGGTATTGAGAAATATTGTAATTAGTTGGGGAGTAATTTCACAGGAAAGCAACATGTCTTTGGATTTGAGGGAATAATACATTGGAGGTGAAAACATGATAAGTAATCCGAAATATGGATGGTGTAATTTTGATTTGAAATCATTTCACGGCTCACCAAGTTATTTGACAGATGTACCAGTAGATTTATTAAATGCCTTTATTCAATATCGCACAACAGGTACAGGGATAGCATGGTTTGATGAAGAGGGTACTGAGTTTACTTTAGTTATTACCCCATATTCATTATTCGTTATAGAAGAAAAGGATAAGCCTGTATTACACGATTTTTCTGAAATAAAAATAAATAATTTAGAGAAAGAGCTTATAGAAGACATTGAGAAAGATTTGATTGGTTGGTCAGAATTCATTACTAGCGATGACAGAGAAGAAATAATTATGCATAGAGACGAGATAAGAAATAAAATCGTCATGTTGAAAGAATTAAGTAGATAAGAGGTGAAATTATGTATCAGAATTGTTGCAAGAAATGTGGAAGTATTTCACTACATACAGAAGTAAAAGGCAATAACATAGGACTTTATTGTGATGATTGCGGAGGTGTTTTATATAGAAAAAATTGATCGAACTGGAATAGAAAAAATCAATATACAGGGTTGTCATATGAAGGTTATAGAGTATATAAATTCAAAAAATATGAAGGTTCAATTTATTGATAAATACAATGCAATAGTTTCTGCTCAATGGAAAGAATTTAATAATGGACATTTGTTAAATCCATATTTTCCTACTGTGTACGGTGTCGGAATAGTTGGTGGAAGAAATAGAAATCATGAATATCAATATACTTATTGGAAAAATATATTAGCAAGATGTTATAACACTAAAATAAAAAAACAACATCCTACATACGAAAAATGTTATATATGTAATGATTGGATTCTTTATGATGAATTTAAAAAATGGTGTAATAGCAATTATTATGAAGTTGACAATCAAAATATGCAAATAGATAAAGATATTTTAATTAAAGGAAATAAAATATATTCACCAACCACTTGTTGTTTTGTACCAGATAGAATTAATTCTTTGATTATTAAAAGTGATAATATTCGTGGTAAATACCCAATAGGTGTTAGTTTTAATAAAAAAACAAATTTATATATCGCATCAATGAAGAAACACAATAAAAATGTATGGTTAGGAGAATATACTAATCCACAAAAGGCATTTTATGTTTATAAGAAAGAAAAAGAGAAATATATTAAAGAAGTGGCAGATCAATATAAAAATAAAATACCAGACAAGTTATACAAAGCACTTTATTCTTATGAAGTTGATATAAATGATTGAAGGAGGACTATATCTTATGCAATACAAATGTATTAAATGCAATGGAAGTAAGATGTTTACCGAAAAACATGGAAATAATATTGGTTTATATTGTGAATCGTGTGGAAAATGGCAACGATGGCTTGGTAAAGATGAGTTAAGAGCTTTTGAATACGCAAAACAGACAGAAAAACAAATAGAAAAGAAAACATACACAAATAGCTATGGATTTCAAGATAATAAAACAGATATTGAACTTGGTAAATTATGTTGTTTTAAGCCATTGGATAAAGATGAGATTTTTTTTGGTCATATGGCTGGAAAAGTTGTTGACGATTTTGAAAACATGACTTTTATGTATGTTTTAAATATTGATAATAGATATTTCTTTTCTCGCAATGTAATCATAACCCCAGAAGATGTACATACATCAAATGATGCAAAAAGATATTTCTAAGTAAACCAATCTTTCTTTTGAAAATTTTTAATCATATCTAAGTCATTCGGCTATGGGAATCCCAACAAACAAGAGAATATTACAATGTAACCAATAAAAATATTACATATAAAGGAGAACAAATGAGTAGCAGTAGCATTTATGGAATAAGAAAAGATTATACAGGAGAAGAAATATTAGAGTATAAAAATTCGTGGTGTTTTTCTCCTATAATTTGGAGTGTCTTGCCAGACAAATATATTCATGACTACATTCAAACACCGTATGGATATAAAAAAGGAATTATTGGAATGGATGGAAATGATGTATGGACAAGAACTAATAAAGCTATCAATGAATGTGATAACACACCTGATAGAGTTTGTTGGGAGATGTCGAACCAACAGATTTTTCATACATCTGACAAACAAATTATTTCAGATTCTATTATGCAATTCTTAAAACAAAATGATACATATGATGTATCAGAAGAAGATAATGTTTCCGTTTTAAAAAGAGAACATATTATTGAGAGATTTACAGAAATAGCAAATGATATTTTATCAATTGATGAAAATGAATTTCCATATTTTGTATTTAAAAATACAACAGTTGATGATGGTGTTGAGAGATGGTTTGAAAAATATGACGAGGAATCTGATGAGTATGTTTCGTGTGCAATGTCAGAAAATACAGATGATTTTTATGCAGAATTTGTATTTTTCAAAGATGGAAAAATTAACAAATTTGTAAGTAACAAAGATTATCAGTTTGAATTATAGAAAGAAATTTTTCTTTCCTTTGATGATAGAAAAAAGAGAATATAAATATGTAACCATTAAACATTTATATAAAACTATAAGAAGAAAAAGGAGTAAACGAATGAATGGATTAAGTAGTAAACAGGTTCTTAAGAGTAGAGAACTTCATGGAAGTAATAAACTTCCTGAACCAAAGTTGGACAAGTGGTATGACTTCGCAAAGGAGGCACTAAGTGAGAAAATCACAATGATTCTTATTGCAATTGCAGTTTTGCAGTTATTCCTTGGAATTATGGGAGTAATGGACTTATCAGATCCAATTATGATTCTTGTCGTATTAGCAATTGTAACATGCATCGCTGTTAAAACTGGACTTGGCGTTCAGAAATCAGCGGCAGAATTAAGAGCAAAAACATCTGTAAGGTACTGTGATGTAATTAGAGATGGCAAAGTACAGACGATTAACAAAGACGAATTAGTAGTTGGTGATCTTGTTTGTGTAGGAATGGGACAAGAAATTTTCGCAGATGGTTATTTAGTCGAAGGAAAGATTTCTGTGAACAATGCGGCTATTAATGGAGAAACAAAAGAGTGTAAGAAAACACCAATTGAAGGATACATTCATGTAAAGACAACTTCAACAGATGCATATACCAATCAGAATTGTTTGTTTGCAGGAACAACAGTAATGTCAGGCGAAGGAAAGATGATTGTAACTGACGTAGGAGTAAACACTGTAAATGGTGATACGCTCGTAAAAATGCAGACACTTGAAGCACCTAAGACAGCACTCGATATTGCACTTGATAATTTGAGTGACTTTATTTCAAAGTGGGGAACAATCGCAGCCGTTATTACATTTGCTGTACTTACGATTTCAGGAATTGTACAGGTTGGTTTTGGAGAATATTTCAGTGGTGGTATTCTTAATACTATTCAGAAAATCGCACAGAACTTCTCAGTTGCATTAACAATTATTGTAGCTGCTGTTCCTGAAGGATTACCACTTATTGTAAAACTTGTTACAAAGCAGAATGTTAAGACAATGGAAAAATTTAATATCCTTGCTAAAAATCCTGGCAAGATTCCAGAATTAGCATATGTTGATATTATTTGTACTGATAAGACAGGTACTCTTACAACTGGAATTATGACACCAAAGAGAATTATTGATGGATTTGGTAATGAGGTAGATAAAAATTCTACTTTATGGGATAGCATTGAATCAAATATCTGTTTGAATAATAGTGCTACATTTGATTCAGAGAATAATATTACAGGTGGTAATTCAATTGATAGAGCAGTTCTTGGACTTGTAACACCTAATAAATATGCTGATATTCAGAGTAATAATCCAGTCAAGTTAAAGCAGGTATTCAATAGTGGAAACAAATATTCGGCTTTTACTACAAAAGATGGAATTACATATTATAAGGGCGCACCTGAAAAACTTATTGAACATTGTACAAAGATTATGAGTTCAAATGGTGAGATTGTAGAGAACAATGATAGAGAAGCACTTAATGTTGAAATTACCGCAATGACAAGAAATGCAATGAGATGTATTGCTGTGACAATGGCGAGTGGTGATTTAGTAGAGAATGAATTACCAAATGATATGACGTTCCTTGGAATCATTGGTGTTGTAGATCCTGTAAGAGATGAAGTTCCAAGGGCTGTTAAGACAGCTCATGATGCAGGTATTCAGGTAATTGAGATTACAGGTGATTGTATTGAAACAGCAGTTGCGGTTGCTACAGAGTGTGGAATTTATAAAGACGGTGATTTAGCTCTTACAAACGATGAATTTGAAACTATGTCAGATGATGAAGTAAAGAGCATTATTCCTTCACTAAGAGTTATTTCAAGATGTTCACCTAATACCAAACTTAGACTTGTTACATTAGCACAGGAAATTGGAAAATCTGTTGCGATGACAGGTGACGGAGTAAACGATAGTCCAGCATTAAAGAGAGCAGATGTTGGTTTTGGTATGCAAGGTGGTTCTGATGTGGCAAAAGAAGCTTCAGATATTGTGCTGACAGATGATAACTTTGCGAGTGTTGTAAAAGCAGTAGAGCTTGGAAGAACATTTATGCACAATATTATGATGTTCCTCGAATTCCAGTTACCAATCAATATTTCACTTCTGATTCTTAGTGTTGTATATCCTATGATTGTAACAGGTGCTTTACTTGCATCAGTCCAGATTCTTATTGTAAATATCATCATGGATTCCTTAAATTCATTATCATTTGGTGGCGAACCTCCAAAGGACGAATATATGACTGAGAAACCTATTAAGAAAGGTTCTGGTTTGTTCATTAGAGGTGCAAAGAAACGTATTGCAATCAGTACAGTAGCATTTATTGCACTTTATGGAATTATTACATTCAGTCCTATTGCAAATATGTTTGCATCTGAAACAGAGGCTATGACTGCAAGATTCGCATTGTTATGTTTTATGGCTGTGTTCAATGGATTCAATATTCGTACAGAACATATCAACCTATTTAATGGTATTGGAAAGAATAAGTTGTTCTCAGCTATTGCTGTTGGAATTTTTGCAATGACATTTGCACTTTGCAATTTCGCAGAAAACCTCGTAAAAGTAACTGCTTTAGATTTTAAGCATTGGGCAGTGATTGTGATTCTTGCATTTATGGTAATCCCAATTGATCTCATTAGAAAGATTTTTGAGAAGAAAAGAGAGAATAAGTAATTGAAGGAGATAACTTATGATAAGAAGAGATAAAGTCTATAAAACAGTAGAAGCAATAACTCTTATGTGTTTTTCGGTTGGACTTATAGTGGCTTGTATTACAAAATTCATTCCATTTATATTTTTAACATTGCTCACTTATCCGATTTCTTTCAAAGTATTAAAAATTGGGGAGGAATAATGACCTTCCCAATACAAATAAATATAAAAATAAAGGAGAGATAACATGTCAATTAGTTTAGTAAAAGGTCAGAAGATTGATCTTACAAAAAACAACAAAGGATTGAATAAGGTAGTATTCGGTCTTGGTTGGGACACAAACAGATACGATGGAAATGCTGATTTTGATTTAGATGTATCTGCATTTTTCACAGATGATTCAGGAAAGGTTACAGGCGAACAGGATTTTGTATTTTATGGTCAGCCACAGCACCCAAGTGGAGCATTAATTTATTCTGGTGACAACAGAACTGGTGTAGGTGATGGGGATGATGAAACAATGATTGTCGAGCTGAGTAAGATTCCATCAAATATTTCTAAAATTAGTTTTTCTGCAACAATTTATGACGCTGATAATCGTCTACAGAATTTTGGAATGGTTGATAATTCATATATTAGAGCATATAACGCTGATACAAATGAAGAGTTATTCAAGTATGAATTAAATGAAGATTTTTCGTTAGAAACCGGTGTGATTGCAGGTGAATTATATCGTAAGAACGGTGAGTGGAAATTTAATGCGGTTGGATCTGGATGCAATGGTGGCTTGGCTGCTATTGGAAGAAACTTTGGTCTTGATTTATAAAGAAGGGAGAATATACATATGTCAGTAAATTTAGTAAAGGGACAAAAAATTAATTTATCTAAGGAAGTAGCAGGTGGTCTTACAAAAGTTATGGTAGGACTTGGATGGGATGCTGCTAAGAGAGGATTCTTTGGATCTAAGCCAGATATTGATTGTGATGCATCAGCGATTATTTTAGGTAAGGATGGAAAGTATCGTACTTGTGTTTATTATGGTGATAGATCAGCAGAAGATAGATGTGTATATCATCACGGAGACAACCTCACAGGAGATGGAGATGGTGATGATGAGCAGATTACAGTTGATCTTGCCAATATTACAAATAAGGTTGAGAAGATTGTATTTGTAGTAAACATTTACGATTGCATTTCAAGAAAGCAGGATTTTGGTCTTATTAAGAATGCATATATTAGACTTGTTGATGAGTCAACTGGTAAGGAAATCTGTAAGTATAATCTTTCTGATGATTATGTTGGCAAGACAGCTATGGTGTTTGCAGAGGTTTATAAGAAAGACGGAGAATGGAAGTTCAATGCTATTGGACAGGGTACAAACGACACAAGTATTAGTGAATTAACAAGAAAATATAAGTAGGAGGATTTATTATGTCAGTTTCATTAAGCAAGGGACAGAGAGTAGATTTAACAAAAGGTAGACCATCTTTAAAGAATATTCTTGTAGGTCTTGGATGGGATATTAATCACTATGATGGAGAAGCAGATTTCGACCTTGATGCTTCTGTGTTTATGACAAAAGAGAATGGCAAGGTCGGAAAAGATGAAGACTTTATTTTCTATGGCAATCTTGAACATAGTTCTAAAAGTGTTAAACATATGGGTGATAATCGTACAGGTGAAGGAGAAGGTGATGACGAGGTTATTAAGATTAAGCTTGATAAAATTCCGTCAGATTATGAGACACTTGCTGTAACAGTTACAATTTACGATGCTGAAAGCAGACTTCAGAATTTTGGTATGGTTGGTAATGCTTATGTAAGAGTAGTCGATGAAGAGAGTGGAGAAGAACTTATTCGTTTTGATTTAAGCGAAGATTTTTCTACAGAGACAGCATTAGTTGTTGCTGAGATTTACAAGCATAATGGAGAGTGGAAGTTTAAGGCTGTAGGAAGTGGTTATAACGGTGGATTAAAGGCTTTGTGTAATCAATATGGAATTGATGCAGAGTAGGAGGAATATATGACAAATTTTATGTTTATTGTAATCGTAGCAATTATTTTAATCGCATTGGTTCTTTTCCTTACTCCGTTTGGAAAACAACTTCGAGTAAAATTCAAAGGAAGAACTGATGAAGTAATGCGTCAGGACGCACAAACTCCTGAAGGTGCTAGAGATTATTACAATGCAGCTATCAGAGAAAAGGAAGAATTTTATAATAAAGCATCTGCTACATATGCTGAAATTTCTGGTAAGCGTGATACGGCAGAAAAGGATTTATATCAGGCTAATAAAGATATTATGCGTGTTACACAGCAGATTAACGCTTGTCTCGATGAGAATAAAGAAGATGAGGCTATGCAATATGCTATGAAAAAGTCCACTTTGGAGAATAAGATTAATGTATTAAAAGAGACAATCGAAGAGATGAAAGAAGCACAAACTCATCAGAAAGACATTCGTGATCAGGCTGCTGAAGAATTACAAAAATTAAAAGAGGAAAAGGAACAGGTTCTTTTCCAAATGGAAGCAGATAGTCAGATTATTGAACTTCATCAGAGCATGGATAGTCTAAATACAAATAATGAAAGTGATAGAATGCTTGAAAGAGTTCGTGAAGGTGCAAGAAAGACAAGAGAACGTGCAGAAGGAAGTAGAATTGCATATGATTCTAGTGCACAGGCTAATGAAAGAAGATTAGCAAATTCTGAGAGAGAACGTAATGCAAGACAGATTCTTGATGATATGAAGAGACAGAGAGGAAATAAGTAATGATTGTATTAAACATTGGAGTTTTCTTAATTTGTCTTGGAATATGTTTTGGTTCAGGATTTATTGTAGGAAAACACAAGAAAAATAAATAATATTTGGACTGGTTGGCGTAATAACCAACCAGCCCATTGTAAAACCATTGAAAAATAAGGGTTTTAGAGACTGAAATTTCTAATGAAACGAAAGTTTCTTGTGAGGAGGTAAAATTTTTGACAAGACACGTTTTGATGAGAGTGTTGGATGGATTGAGAGAATAAATTAATAGGAATGATTCGTTTCATACGGAGAATAAAAAAGAAAGGAAACTAAAATATGGAAGAAAAGGAACTATTATTTTTAGGAATTGATATTGAAAAATCAACAAGAAAATTATTGAATGAAAAGCTCGAAGAACTTGGAATTACAGAAATGACAGAATTAGAAAGAAATGCATTTGATTATGGTGTTGACCTTGTATATCAGTTAATTAACATGGTTACAGCACTTGAAGATGACGAAGATTATGTTGTTCTTACAAATGATGAGATTGGAACAGAATATGATATTGAAGAATTATTATCGAAGTTAGAAACGAAGTAAATATCGGTTTCATGTGGAGGTGAAAATAATGGAATTAGTAATAAATAGATGCTATGGAGGATTTAATCCATCACCAATAGCAGTAAAAGAATATTTGAAACGAAAAGGGAAAGAGTGCTTCGCTTATACATATGATTCTAATTGTAATCTTAATAAAATAAATATTGAAGATGCCGGTATACTTGTGTTTTATTCAACAGAAGATTTAGGTGAAACAATAAGTCGTGAGGCAGAATGGAAATCTCATTTCAATCCATCAAATATTGATAGGAGTGATAAAGATTTAGTTTCAATTGTAAAAGAATTTGGTAATGCTGCTAGTGGTAGATATTCTGAATTAAAAATTGTTGAAATTCCTGACGATGTTGATTGGGAAGTTTCTGAATATGATGGAATGGAAATAATTGAGGAAAAACATAGAAGTTGGTGTTAAAACCAAGAAATTTCGATTTCATTGGGTCTGCAAAGCCACTGTTTATAAGGGTTTCAGAGGTTAAAAATTTCAAAAATTCCAAAATTGAGTAAAAATCAATGATTTTCAAGGATTTTTGGAGAATAACAAAATATAGGTACTGAAAAGCCTTATAAATCAAGGGTTTTACGGTATTCCTTTTCAGAAAAAGAGAATATATAGATAGGAAGAAATCACTGTTTCATTGGGAAATTTGAGGAGGTGAGAAAAATAGAAGACATTGATATTTTTCAAGCAATATTAAATAAAAACTACGATGTTTGTTATGAAATTGGAAAAGGTTGTGGTGAGAGATGGGCTAATGGTGAATTAGTAAATTATAATTCAGGTTATAATTCAGGTAATGTAATTTTATATAACCATGATAGACAAGTTATTTATCATATTCCATACAAAGGAATCAAATGGTTATTGCCACGTAAATCTAAATCAAAGTAATAAGTCTTGAACAATTCAGTTCAAAATTTCCAAAAACAAATAACTGAACAGAGAATAAATATGGGTGGTAAAACAGCATACCCTTGGGTTTGTTTACTCAAAAATCACTGTTGAATATAGATTTTATATAGATTTAATCTATATGTTCCGTCCTGTTGGGCGTTTATATATAAGTAACAATTTAAAATTTTATTACATAAGGAGGATTCATTTAATGAATTTTGAAATGACAGGAAAGTTAAGTATCCCAAAGGAGACAGATAAGTTTCATCCTTATCAGGAAAAGCAGTTTGATTCTGGTTGGGTACGCAAGCAGTTAATGTTTAATGTAGCTTGCGGAGACAACAGACACATGATGACTGTTACATCAGGTGCTTTTGCGGATGGTCATGGTGATGTGTACACATTTTCTAAGAGTGGTGTGGATGAAAATGGTAATAAGGTTAAGGGTGAATCATTAAAGATTCCATTTAAGGAGAGACTTACATCATCAAAATTAGCAGAAGTTGCAGAGTTCAAGAAGTTTATCTTTGATCTTGAAAAGCCAGGTCGTAGATATAAGCTTGAAAAGGCTGCTGAGAAGGTTAAGGAAGGAACAAGCCTTACTGATGAAGAATTAAAAGAGATCGGTCTTGAGAATGATGCAGATGTAAATGCGGAGCTTGAAAAGAGTAATAAAAGAAGACATGAATTTATTTCAGAATGGGATTTTATCGACTTTATCAAGAAGGTTATTGATAGTGGAAAGTATTCTGATAAGAAGTTCTTCATTCGTGGAAATGGCGAGTATAAGTATTCAGACAAAAATCAGAGAGTTTATGAATCATATGTTCCTAATCGTATTTATCTCGCAGCAGACGATGCAGAAGAGAGTTCAACAGCTACAATTAATATCTTATTTAACTCAGAGAGTTTAGATGATATGAGTGTAGAAGAGAAAGGTAAGTATTATGTGAATGGATACATGATGGAATATGACAATAATCGTAAGGGTAATATTGCTGTACCAGTTACAATTACAATTCCAGTTCCTTCAGATGATGCTGATGAAAAGGCTAAAAAGAGAGCAGAGTCAATCAAGCATAAATTTATTGTTGATGATGATACGTTCAAGGAATACGGTGCAGTCGTTAATATGCTTAATGGTGCTCAGAAGACAGAGATTACAGAGGACATGCTTACTGATGAACAGAAGGATGACTTAGAGTGTGGTCTTATTACTATGGATGATATTCGTGCAGAACTTGGTGGAAGTGTATATGGTGAAAGAATTAGAGAGTATCAGTTTTTCAAGCCAGCAAAAGGATTCACTAAGGGCAGACAGGACACGGTATATACAGAAGATGATATGGTAATTAAGCCACTTGAAGAGGAACTCCCAGAAGGAACAGAAGACCTCTTTGAAGATGACGATGATGAACTTTAAAAGAGATGAGGGCAAATGCCCTCTCTCGATAATAACAAATAAAAATATGATTATTTAAAAGGAGATATACATATGGCATTTCAGAAACCAACTATTAATGTAATTAAACCAGATATTAAGAACTTATCAATTTATCTTAGAAGTACAAAGAAATTCGGAAAGTCAACATTATTTAGAGATGTAATTCTTGAAAAGTATGGAGATCCATCAAGAGGTTTGCTTGTAGGTTGTGGAAATGAGAAGGGTTATAAGATGCTTGATAATTTGAACGCTACTCAGATTAAGACATATAAGGATTTACAGGAATTAGCTAATTGGTTAATTAATGAAAAGGGCAAGGAACACAACATTGAAATGGTAGCTTTTGATACTGGTGATGAACTTGCACTTATTGCAGATACAGAAACTATTCGTCAGAGCAATGTTGAAAATCCTAACAAGAAGTGTAAGTCAATTAAGGCTGCATTTGGTGGATACACAGCAGGAGAGAAATATTCTGCAAATGATCTTATTAAGCCTTATATGACAAAGCTTGAAGATGCAGGTTTTGGTATATGGGTAATTGCACATACTAAATTTAAGACAATCAAGGAAAAGGGTGGTCTTGAAGAGGATGGATATATGCAGTTATCTTCAAATATGGGGGCAGATTATGAAGCTGCTTTTGGTGACATTTTTGATGTAACTCTTACAGGTGTTATTGATCGTAACCTTGAAGAAAGGAAGGTTGGAGATAAAGTAAAGAAGTATGCAACAAATACAGTTCGTAAACTTTATTTTAGAGGAACAACACTTATTGATGCAGGCGGACGTTTTGCATATGGTGCAGTGCCAGAATATATGGTATTTGATAAGCCAAATATGGCGGCTGATTTTATTAGAGTAGTCGAAGAAGGTATGGAAAAGTCAAAATCTACCATCAGTAAGAAGGCAACACCAGTTAAGGAAGAGAAAATTGCTGAGCCTGATCCTGTTGAAGAAGACGATATTGAGGATATTAACATACCAGTAGAGGATACAATCGAAGAGACAACAGAAACATCTACATATCCAGATGATTTAGATGCTGTTATTCGTAAGATGTATAAGGAGTGCAAGGATGCAGAACTCAAAGTATCAGTCAAGAATGTAATTGCTGAGTATGGAAAACTAAACGATGTTGATGAGGATGGATTAAAGAGAATCTACGATATGATGAATTAAGTGAGGTATAGCACATGCTAGTAAAATGCAGGCTGTGCGGTACTAAAGTCGATAGAAATGAAGCATTCAAAGTAGTAGTAGGTGGTAAAAACACCTACTATTGCAATGAAACTGAATATCAAAAAGTATTGCACGACAAAGAAGTAAAAGATAATACATATGAGTGTATCAATCAGATATTTGGATACAAGGTTTTAAATTCTGCTTTGTTCAAAGAGATAAATCTTCTATTAGAAGTATATTCTTATGAACATATTTTGGCATATCTAACAGAGAATAAAAAGTATATAACAAAGGTTCTTGAAAAAGATTTCGTAAGTGAATATGCAAAAATTCGATACTTCGCTGCTATACTGAAGAATAATATTGCTGATTTTAAGATGAGAGAACCTGAAAAGCCCAAAGAGGTGAATATAGATATGCCAATTATGAATTATAAGAGAAGAAATAAACGTAGGAGTTTATCTGAAATTGAAGAAAGTGTAGGTGATTGACATAAGTGAATTTATTACAGGTGTGAAAGAAAAATATCCTGCTCAATTATTAAAAGGTAGGATAGAAATAGAAGGAAATGTCATTAGTTGTTTCTTCAAAGATATGCTTCTGCTTGATGATACAACATTTGAGCAAAAAGATTTTGTCACAGCAGATGGTCTTTTTTATTTTTCGTTATTGAAAAATTTACGAAAGAAAGGCTTTTACTCATTAGATGAGATTACCATTCTGTCTAATATGAATCAAGAAGTTATTGAAAAATTTGAGGATAAAGGTGGTTGGGAAACAATTCAACACCAGATTGATATTATCAATACTCAGAATTTTGATACATACATAGATATTCTTTATAGAGAGAATATTATGATGAATATGTATAGGGATGGTTTTAATCTTCTGCAAGAAATAACGATAGGAGATAAGAAAATAGTTCCGTTAAAGTTATTTAGAAAAATGACTGCTGAAGAAGTCACGGATTGGTATGAATCTCGTATATCAAGTTATGGTACAGGATATAGTAGTAAAGTTCTTGAAGAGGAAGAAATAGATTTTGATGATGAATTTATTGAGTCTTGTAAAGATGGAGAAGAGAATGGTGTTCCATTTGATATAGCAGGATATGATAAAAATGGTGAGGAAATGAATTGCTTCCCATTTTTATCAAAACAAATAATGGGATTACTTGAAGGTACTCTTACTATGATGGGAGGTTTCTCTAGTGCGGGTAAATCTACATGGTGGATTACAGTTCTTATGGCACTTCTGCATTATGACAGAAAAATTCTTATTATATCTAATGAAGAGAGCATAAAGAAATTTAAGATTAAATTCATGGTTTGGTTATTGGGTAAGCGTAATAGATATTTTAAACTTACTAAGAAAAAAATGGCTGCCGGTGATATCAATACTGAGAGTAGAGAACAATTATCTGATGTTCAGAAATTTTGGAGAGATAATTATAAAGGAAGAGTCAAATTTATTTCTATTAATGATGCTGATATGAGAGTTGTTAAGAAAAAAATTCGTGAGAATGTTTTAAGATATGGATATGACACGGTATTATATGACACATTTAAAATCCAAGAAGGTGACTTTTCAACAACAAGACAAGATATGGCACTTGTAAGAGATAGTCGTGAGTTAGATAAACTTGCAAAAAAATATAATCTTATAATGCTTGCTTCCGTTCAGTTAGCTGAATACATGAAGGGTAAATTATTCTTAGACGCTTCAGCATTGAGCAATTCTAAGCAAATTAAAGAGATATTAGAGAATTTGTTCTTAATGAGAACTGTATATGCAGAAGAATTAGATGAGAAGAGTAAATATTATTGTCGTCCATTTAGACTTAAAAAGATTAATGATAAATGGATAGAAGAGGAATATAAACCAGATCCGAATGCGGTTTGGAGAATGTTGTTCGTGGAAAAAACACGTAATGGTAATAATTCAAGCGATACTGGGGTTGCATATCTTCTTAAATTTTCAGGAGATTTTGCGATTTTCAGAGAGACATGTCAGTGCAGACCTCGACATGGAGAAATAAAATAACAAATTATGGAGTGATATATGTTAGCTGATGTTAAAAAAGAACTGATAAATCACCCAGATAAGCTAAAAGATGTTCTTGAACATTTTGGCTATTGTAACATAGTAATTCGTCCTAAATATATGTCATTTGGGCGAGATGAGCAGTCATCAAAGAAAAGTATAGTAATCAACCTTGAAAATAATGAATATCTGGACACTATAGATTATGCAAGAAATATCAGAAAAGATATTTTTTCATATATTATTGACCAGAGAAAAGTTGAATTCATAGATGTACTTAATGAAGTAAAACACGTATTAGGTATTACAGATTACTATGATTTCTTTGATAATAAAGGAATTTTTGGAGGATTTTATGAGAAGATTAAAAAGAGAAGAACGAATAAAGTCAATACATATGATGATTCCATCTTAGATTGCTATGTTAATTGCGGGAATATAAGATTTCTTGCTGATAATATATCACTCCTTGCTCAAAAATTTTTTGGCATAAGGTATGATACAGAATCACAGGGTATCGTTATTCCTATAAGAAATCAATTTGGGCAGCTTATGGGTGTCAAAGAACGATTTAATTATGATGTTGCTGATGGTGAGATGAAATATTTTTATGCTGTACCTTGCAGTATGAGTCAAACATTATTTGGTTATTCTCAAAATTATGAATTCTTAGTAGATAATACAATCTATATCTTTGAAGCTGAAAAGAGTTGTATGCAATGTTATTCATACGGAATAAGAAATTGTGTATCTCTTGGAAGTGGATCTATTTCTATTCAACAGGTCAAAATATTACTCGAATTAAATCCCCAAAAGATAATCTTCTTACACGATGTAGGGTATGGTTTGGAAAACATCATGAGAAATATTGATATGGTAAAAAATTATTCAAGGTTTACAGAGGTAGAACTTGGGTATTGGAGTTACTTTGGTCGAGGATATAAAGATAAAGTTTCGCCGTCTGACTTAGGAAAAGAATGTTTAGAGAATATATTAATGAACGAAATAACAATGATTGGAGATGAGGATGACGAAGACGAATTATAGAATTTTGAACGACTGTCGTGGGATATATGAAGATGAAGTATTTGATACAATTCTTAATCAAAGAGGGGTTGAAAATGTTGAACATTTCTTAAATCCAACAGAAGAAGATTTATTACCATTAGATTCATTATTCCGCATAGATGAAGCATATCAAAGAGTAGACTCTGCAATTACAAACAATGAATGTATAGGAATTTTGTTTGATACTGATTTAGATGGCATTACATCTGGAACAGAAATAACAAGATATTTAAAACATTTTACTACTGACATTAAGACTTATATAGATGAAGGTAAGATGCATGGTTTGATAGGGCAAGATTTAACTCAGTTTAATGGAATTGATTTATTGATTATTGTAGATAGCTTAGATAAAGATGTCTCTCAGTATAAAAAACTGAAAGAGATGGGAATAGATACAATTATCCTTGATCATCATGCAATTAAAGAGAATGAATCATATGATGAAGTTTCAATTTTAGTATCTTCACAAAGAAATTATGAGAATCCACAATTATCGGGAGCTGGTGTTGTGTGGAAGTTTTGCAAATATCTTGATGAGCAATATATTACAGATTATGCAGACGAACTTGTTGATTTAGCCGCTTGTGGAATTGTTGGAGATATGATGGATATGACTGTTATGGAAAATAGATATATTGTCTCAAAAGGATTAGAGAAAATATATAATCCAGCGGTTAAGAAAATAGTGGGTGGATTTGAATTTAACAGTACAGCTATTGCTTTTAGTGTCGCTCCTATTGTAAATGCCAGCAACCGTATGGGTAAGAATGATGTGGCAATGAAAGCTTTTTTGGAAGATGAAAATAAACAAGTATTGGTTTATGTAAAGGAATTAAAAAAATGTAAGGAAGATCAAAATATTGAAGTTGATAGACTGTTACCAAATGTGTTGGAACAATGTAACTCACAGCTAGATAAAAAAATGATTATTACATATATAGATACTCCATATGGTATCAGTGGTTTATTGGGTAACAAATTACTAGAAAAGTATCAAAAGCCAATCCTTGTATTAAAAGACACAGGAGAAAATTACTCTGGTTCCATGAGAGCTGTTGGTGTAGAAGACTTTAGAAAAATATGTAACGAGAGTGGTTTAGCAAAATGTGATGGTCATGAACTTGCGGCAGGAATCACAATTGAAAAATCTGATATAGATAGATTTGCATTATATATAGAAGAAACTCTTTCAGAATTAAGCACTGATGTTTCAGTGGATGTTGATATTCAATTAGATATTTCAGATATTACTCGTAAGCTAGTGGAGAATATAAAGAAGATAGATAGAATATCTGGTACAGATTTCAAACCCGTAAAAGTATTTATAGATGGTATTAATGAATATGAGATTGGACAGATGAGTGATTATAAACACCTTGTAGTTAAACCGAATGATTATTTACAGATTATTAAGTGGAATTTTGATGGTTCATTTGACGAAATGGAGGATCATTCAATAATGAATGACGAATTACAAGTTGTTGGTGTACTAGATAGTGGCTGGCTTGGTAGAAAGTTTTCGCTAAAGGTTATATGTGATGAGATTGAGGAGGTGGATTGAGATTTCTGATATTGAATTAATTAAAAAAATTATCCCAACATTGACGTTTAAATTCCCTTATTCGGCAGAAGAGTATGTGAAAAATTTATATCTTGAGAACTATCATTGCCATAAAGATTTTAGTAATACATCTACACCAGATTGTGCTGAGTTAATTAATGCATATGCTGATAGAGTACATGAGTTTGGAGCAAAATGCTTATATTCTGGTGAACATGGTTCACAAGGCAATCAGTTTCAAGTATATAAAGTTGCTGAGAGTGAACATCTTAAATATATACATTCATCAGAAGTATATTGGGTAAAAGATAGAAAAGAAAAAGATAGAACAAATTGTCATATGATTGTAGCAGCTAAAAATGCTGAAGGTCGTGGAGATATTAATTTTGCTTTATCTATGGCAAATATTGATGGATATTATTATAAGCCACGTATTGACTTGGAATTATTATTTAATATTCCAAAAGATAATGTGATTGTAACGTCAGCTTGTGTTGCAGGTTGGAATTATGAAGATGCAGAGGATATATGGTTAAAAGTACATAAATATTTTGGTAACAATTTCTTTTTAGAAGTTCAGTATCATAACACCGATAAACAGAAAGAACTTAATAAAAAGATTTTAAGAATTGCAAAAGAACATAATATCCAGATTATATGTGGTCTTGATAGTCATTATGTTAAAGAAGAAAATGCAGTTAAACGTGACCAGATTCTGAAATATAAAAACATTAATTATCCAGATGAGGAAGGTTGGTATCTTGATTATCCTGACACTCAAACAGTAATTAAAAGATTTGAAGAACAAGGTGTTTTAAACAGAGAAGAAATATATAGAGCAATTATGAATACAAATGTTTTTGTGACAGAATGTGAAGAAATTGTTCTTGATAGAAAATTTAAGATTCCCAGTGTTTATAAGAATAAAACATATAAAGAAAAATGTAAAATCTACAAAAATACTTTAAATAAAGCATATGCTAAAGAAAAGGAAAAGTCTAAAGAAAAAGCAGATGGAATTAGATATGAAGCAAAACAAGTTATGGAAGCTGGGGTTGTTGATTATTTCTTGACAAGTAAAGCTATTGTAGATGATGCAATCCAAAATGAAGGTGGTATTTTAACAACTACATCAAGAGGTAGTGCGGCTTCATTCATTACAAATAAACTTTTAGGATTAACAACCGTTGATAGATTCAATGCTGATATTCCAATTTATCCTGAAAGATTCTTAACTAAGGAACGTGTGTTAGCAGGTCAGATGCCCGATTAGCAATAAAAACAATACATATTATATACATCAAAGAAAGGAGATTGTAAATTACAGGAATATATTGTATAGAAAATATAATAAATAATAAAAAATACATTGGTCAAAGTGTAAACATAGAAGACCGATGGAGGCATCATATTAATGAACTAAAAAGAAATGAACATGATAATAAATATTTACAACGCAGTTATAATAAGTATGGATTGGATAATTTTAAATTTTATATATTGGAACAATGCAATCAAAAAGACTTAGATGATAAAGAAATATATTGGATAACAAAATTAGATACATACAAGAATGGTTTTAATTTAACAAAGGGTGGAAGTGGAATTAAAAATTGGACGCCCAGTGATGAATATAGGAAAAAGATAAGCAAAATGGTATCTGGTAAAAATAATCCTAATTATGGTCATAGATGGACAAATGAGATGAAGAAAAATTTATCAGCTAAGAAAAAAGGTTTATATTTAAATGAAAATAATCCAAATTCTAAGAAGATAATTTGTGTAGAAAATTTGCAAATTTATAATACAATCAAGGACACATGTAAGGCGTGTGGTTGTAAAAATCAATCTTCAATAAGTAGATGTCTAAAAGATAAAGTAAATGTTGCAAATAATTATCATTTTACGTTATATAATGAAGAAATATATAAATATTTACAAGAACATCAATTTGAATATTTATGTGAATGTTATAAAGGCAAGAAAATTTATGCTGATTTGACAAATAAAAAATTTTATCTTAAATATGAAATGAAAAAAATATTATATCCTTTGTTGAAAATAACAACGAGAGAATTAGATGAATTTTTAAAACAAAAAGAATTTTTAGTTAATGATGTTAAATATGTATTGTTATAAAGTCGCTATATATAGTGATATATATAGAAAACCCAGAATATCAGGGGAAGTTCTAAAGCCTTATTTACCAAGCATTAGAGAAATCGAAATGTGGCACTTCTAATCAAAGTGGTATGGTAACAATAATAAGGATTGGATAATCCTGAGAGATAGCCCTAAGTTCATAAAGAATATGGGAAGCTTGCAACGACTACCAATGGGAATCCGAGATGATATCAACGATTATGGTATAGTCTACTCCCCTAATAAATATCGGGAAACCGAGGGTATAAAGGATTGACCTAAATGTTGCCACACAAGAACCATTTGTTAAAGCAGCAAGGAAATTACTTGGTGAACATGGTTGTTATCCTTTGATGGCAATAGAAAAATTAAAAGAAAAAGCAGCATGGCAGTTATACGCAGGTGCAAATGATGTTAAACCTGAAGATGCCAATCAGATTTCAAAATATCTTGATGAATATAACAAAGCCTTAAAATATGCCGATGACGATGAAAAAGAGGATATCCATGTTGAAGATTATATCCCAGAAGAGTATATTTCTTTATTCAAACAAAGTAATGAATATCAAGGCATTACTATTAACTTAAAAGTACATGCTTGTGGACATTTTATTTTTGATGGTGATATACGAAGAGAAGTAGGACTTATAAGTGCCGTATCTGAGTCAACTGGTAAAAGAACAGTATGTGCAGCCATTGAAGGTGGTTATCTTGATGAATTTGGATATGTCAAAGAAGATTTTCTTATTGTAGATAGTGTTTATCTTACATATAAATTCTTTCATAGTATCGGTATGGAAGTTCCTACATTTGATGAACTAAGACATATGATAGACAACGATAAAAAGACATGGGATATTTATGCGAATGGTATAACTTGTTGTGTCAATCAATGCGAAAAAAAAGCCACGACTAATCGTGTGAAAAAATATAAGCCACAGAATTTGGCTGAATTAAGTAGTTTTATTGCAGCAATTAGACCTGGTTTTGCCTCATTGCTTAGTACATTCTTAAATCGTGAACCTTATACAACAGGCGAAAAGAAGATTGATGATCTATTATCTGACACTGCCCACTTTATGATTTATCAGGAATCTATTATGAAAGTTCTTTCATTCCTGCAACTACAAATGAGTGAGACATATGGTGTTATTAAAAATATTTCAAAAAAGAAGTATAAAATACATCCTGAGATGTTAAAGGAATTACAGCAGAGATTAAAAGCTGGTTGGAAAACTGAAATTGGTAAATTAGACAATTTTGGTAATGTATGGAATGTCATAGAATCTTCCGGATCGTATGCCTTCAATTCTCCACATGCTTATTCAATGGGAGGAGACTCTGCATATCAAGCTTGGTTCAAAGCACATCACACAAAAACATTTTACGAAGTGGCTATTAACCATTACCAAGAGAAAAATAAAAAAGATAAAATTGATGCTCTTGTTAAAGAAGCAATTAAATTTTGGGGATATAAATTAGGTGATTATGAATTTGGTGCAGATAATCGAAAGGTTACAATCAATGAAGAGAATAAACTAATATATCCTAATCTATCCAGTATCAAAGGTTTTGGTGAGGGTGTAGTTAATACTTTATATGAATTAGGACAAAAAGAATATGAAACTTTTACGGGTGTTTTGACTGCATTGTTTTCTAATTCAATCAATAAAACCATTGTTAATAAACTTATTAGGATTAATTATTTTAAGAAATATGGAGATGTAAATACTCTACTTGAAATCACACGATATTATGATCTTCTCAATGGAGCAAAGCAAATTGCAAAAGATAAAGCTGAAAAGAATAATCTACCATTTGATGTTCTTGCAAAGTATGGGAATGAGACTGCAAAGCAGTTTAATAAACTTGACTCTGATAAAATTATTAATGAGCTAATTTCAAAAATTCCATATAGAGAATTGACATTAAAAGAAAGATTAGACAACCAACGAGAAGTTCTTGGTATTGTCAGTGACTCGGATTCAAAAGTAAGCAAACGTCTATATTATGTTTCTGAACTTGATATTAAAAAATCTATTGTAAATGTTCATCTTTTTGAAATCTATAGTGGTAAAACACGAGAAGTAAAAATGTGGACAAATCAGTATAATCGAAATCCATTTGATCTAGGTGCGATTCTATATATTATTTCCCTTGAAAAGAAGAATAAAAAAGAGCCAACTGGTGAAATAAATCCAGTTACAGGTAAGAAAATTTATAAAGAAGTACCTGATAAATTTGAATTTTGGTTAAACAAATTTGTAATAAAAAATGATATTGAGGAGGACGAAGACGATTTTTAACAAATATAAGTATACAGATAAGGAAATGGAAGAGTTAATATCTTCCATTACAATCCTTATTGACACAAGGGAGAAAGTCAATTCCCACATTACAGATTACTTTGATCGAAAAGGAATTTTATATAAAAAGAAAGCACTCGGTTATGGAGATTATTCGTTCATGATTCCTGCAAATGAGAAGTTATCCATACCTCGTGATTTGTATTTTAATACAACATGTGTCATTGAGAGAAAAGCAAGTCTCGAAGAGATAAGTGGTAATCTAACAAAAGAGCGTGATAGATTTGAAAAAGAATTATGTCTTGCACCTGAAACAAAAGTTCTGTTAATTGAAAATGCTTCTTATGAAGATATTGCAACAGGAAATTATGATACAAAATATAATCGGAAATCATTCATTGCATCAATACACAGCTTTTGGTTTAAATATAATATTCCAGTTATGTTTATGCCAAACAATCAATATTCAGGACTGTTTATCAGAGAGTATTTTGAATATTTCTTAAAGAATTATCTTCGATAGAGAGAATAATACAATAGAGGATTTCTGGAATGCCCATAAATAAGGCGTTTCAGAGACTCAAAAAGCCAAGGAAAGACGGATTTCATGCGCTCTGTAACCCTAGTAAAATCAAGGGTTGTAGGGAATGAAAATTTAAAAACCGTCAAAAATTGAGTAAAATACGGCATTTTTAAGGATTTGCCGAATTTTATAAAAATCAATGCTCTGAAAGCCTTATAAATCAAGGGTTTTTGAGCGATTGATTTGAAAATAAGTGATTTTTAAGAACCGAATGAAACGACAGTTTCTTGTGAAAATTAAGGAGGTAAAAATGAACAGAATAACTATTAATGGTAAAACAATCACATGTTCAGGAACTAATGTAGTCATCAACAATGGAAAGGTTATTGTAGATGGTAAAACAATTCAAGAGTGTAATAGTGGTGATATTAAAGTCGCCATCGAAGGAGATGTAAACAAAATTGATTGTGGTGGATCAGTAGAAGTTCACGGCAATTCAGGCAGTATTGATTGCGGTGGCAGTTGTGAGGTCAGCGGAGATGTCAAAGGAGATATAGATGCAGGTGGCTCTGTAACTTGTGGTAGTGTATCAGGTGATATAGATGCTGGTGGAAGTGTGAGATGTAGAAGATAAGGAGAATAATATAATATGAAGATTTTAGCTTTAACAATTTTATTTATTTTGATGTTTTTTAGAATTAAAGGTACGCCAAGTGCATTAAGTAAAACACTATGGCGAAAGAAAATGATTAAGCAGCTTGCAAAAAATAAAGAGAATAATAATGGAGAGCTATTGAGTGATGCAATGCAAGGAGCTGCAATACTGATTGTATTCTTTGTGAATCTATTCTTAATTATCTTTTACATAGTGTTAGGAAACAAAATTGGAACAACTGAATTTATTGTAATGTCTGCATTACAGGTATTTGCATGTTTATGGTCATTGGGTGTAAACCTGTCAGAAGCAAAAACAGCTTTTAGTTACAATATTGAAGATTTTAAATTCCACAGATTCCAATTGCTTTTTAATGCAGTGTTAGATTATATCTATTATCCATGGGCGATTTACATATTATTAAAGTAACAAAAAAGGAGAATAAAAAAATGGACACAATTGTTATAAATTTATTTGGAGAACCATCAGCAGGTAAGAGTACCTGTGCAATGGATATTACAGCACAATTAAAAAGGCACGGCATCAATGCTGAATATGTTTCGGAGTTTGCTAAGGATAAGATATATGAAAATAATGGTGAGGTATTTAAACATCAAGAATATTTATTTGGCAAACAGTCTTTCAAAATGGGACGTGTGAAAGATAAGGTACAAGTTATGATTGTTGACTCCCCTTTAATATTAAATGCTGTATATAACACCGATGAAGTGTTAGGAAAAGATTTTAATAAGACTGTGCTGAATGTGTTTAATTCATACAATAATAGAAATTATCTACTAACAAGACACCATTCTTATGAAAACAAAGGAAGATTACAGAATGAAGACGAAGCAAAAGAAGTGAGAAAAGAAATTATTGATAAGTTGAATCAGTACAATATTAAATATGAAGAGATTGCTTCTACAGAATCAAATTGTGAATACATAGTAGAAGAGGTTATGGAGGAAATTAGAAATGAACAGTAAAGGACATTTATTTATTAGTTTGGGAAAATCAGCAATCAGAGTTATTGGTGGAATTGTAACATTAGTGAATGGTTCGATTATTCCATTAGCAGTAGGAATTATTGTTGCTGAGGTTGGTGGAGTGTTAGAAGAACTGGTTGATGAGAGATAGGTCAAGAAACCATTATTTCATTGTCACGATTTATATATAATATTCATTGCATTTCTTAGAGCAATTCGCTCATTATTTCACAAGCAAAAAGAGAACAAATAATCAGGAGGTGATTATTATAGAATGGTACGTTTATTATCATGATTCCAATGCACAAAAAATTATTAAATGGAATATATTCAATCATGGAAGTTTTAAAAAAGAAATTGATGTGCTTTTAAAAGAGAAAATAGATAAGGAAGATTTTTCTGAAAAATTAAAAAGAGAAATGATGTATTATTTTTGGTCTAAGTGTGAATATGAAATAATTTTATCACCTTGGACTGGACGAGCAGATGACATTAAGATTGATGTTTATGACCAAATAATGATGAATTTTGATAGGCTTGTTGATTACTGCTGGAACGAAAGGAGGAACGAAAGTAAATGAAGAAAAGGGTATTAATAGGATTAGGGTTAATAATTATTATTTGCCTTATTCTGTTTGTATTAGGAGCATTATGTTTACAAGTGGAGTTGGGAGTCATTAGTGTTATTGCAGGTATAACATTAGGAAATTGGTCGTATGATTTGACAGATTATATTTGTAAGAAACTTGATAAAACAAAAGAACAGGAGGAATAGAAGTGGGAACAATTAAAATTTTACCTGAAACAACAAAGAGAGGTGAAAGATATAAATAAAAAATACACGGATGAAGAATTAATAAATATGAAATTTAATAAATTGACAATAAAAAATGTTATACATACAGGTGGTGCAATTTATTTAGATTGTTTATGTGACTGTGGACAAAGAAAAAATATAATGAAGAGTGATGTAATCCATAACAAGATTAAATCATGTGGATGTTGGGCTAAAGAAAGAGCTTCACAACTAAACAAAAAGTACAATAAATGGGAGTTTTCTAATAATACGGCGATTGGAACTACAAACAATCATAATATTAAGTTCACAATAGATATAGAAGATTATGAAAGATGCAAAGAAATCAATTGGTATGACGACTATGATTCTCATATAAAAACATATTATATAAGAGGAAATTTAAACGGGAAAAGTATAGCACTGCATCGTTATATAATGAATGTTAAAGATAAAGATATGGTTGTCGATCACATAAATCATGATACAACCAATAATTGTCATAGTAATTTAAGAGTTGTCTCATCTAGTAAAAATTCTATGAACAGAAGAATTAGAGAAGATAATTCTAGTGGGTACACTGGTGTACGTTGGCATAAAGCAACACAAAAATGGCAAGCAGATATATTTGCAAATGGAAAAAATATTTATCTTGGTTTATTTGATAATAAAACCGATGCAATAAAAATTAGAGAAGAAGCTGAAAAACTATATTTTGGAAACTATAGTTATAAAAATAGTACGCAAGGAGAATTAAAATGAAAACTGTTTTTAACTGGGTTTGCGATGATTGGAGAAGGGTAAAAAACCATTGTAGAACAACTGATAATAAAGATTTTACTGAAAATGATGCGACAGAGACTTTTAAGAAAAAGTTACTTATTTCAGAACATTCACCAATTAGATTGCTTGAGTTTGATTGGTCATGGAAAAGTATTTATTATTGGCTGAGTACAGAATGGTCAAGACATAAATTTGAAAAATTTATTAGTTCTCAAAGAGATGATAGATTGGTTGATGATACTCCACGAGGAAAGAAACCACAAGACGCATTAGTAAATTTTGATGGATATGCTAATGAACAGAATCTTATAGACTCATGGAGAAAAAGATTATGTGGGAATGCTACACCTGAAGCGATTGAATTAGCAGAAGATTTTAAGATTGAATTACATAAAACTCATCCATTGGAATCAGATGTTTTAGTGCCTAATTGCATTTATAGAGCAGGATGTCCTGAGTTTGATTGCTGTGGTAAGATTACTGATTTTATTAAATGGGCAAAGGATAATAATAAGGAAATTAATTGGCTTAATATTCAAAATAGATATGATTTATACAATGAATGGTTTTATGAAGTACACAAGTAATTGTTCATTTCATAGGAGGTGATTAATATTAGAAATCCGAATAGATTATATGATTTTTATAATGAAGTAAAACGATTACATATGACTTATATGCCTGATTTGAGAGCAGGTCAATTTTGGATGAACTTCTTAGGTTGGGTTCAAAGTAAAAAGAATAGAGATCCGTTCTTCCCAGAAGAATCAGAAATGCTTGCATACTTAAAAGAATATTGTGGAGAAAAGGAGGAAGCAAATGGATAAGTTAGAAAGAATAAAACAACTTATTAAAGAGTTGAATAATGCTTCATATGCTTATTATAATCAAGTTCCAATTATGTCTGATTATGAATGGGACAAAATGTATGATGAGTTGGAAACGCTTGAATATGTTACAGGTATTGTATTGGCAAATAGTCCAACACATAACGTTGGTTATTCAGTTGCAGATGAATTAAAAGAAGTAGAGCATAATCATCCAATGCTTTCGCTTGATAAAACAAAATCAGTAGATGAGTTAATTGAATTTATTGGGAATAAGGATTGTTTCTTATCTGTAAAAGCAGACGGTCTTACCACATCTCTTCATTATATTAATGGTAAGTTAATCGGTGCAGAAACTAGAGGCAATGGAGTGAGAGGTATTGAATGCCTCCAGAATGTATTAACAATGAAGAACGTACCAAAGGAAATTCCATATAAGGATGAACTTATTATTGATGGCGAAACAATTATTGGATGGGACACCTTCAGAGAGATTAATGATAAACTTTCAGAAGATAAGAAGTATAAACATCCGAGAAATCTTGTGTCTGGTTCGCTACAATTACTTGATAGTAAAGAAGCTGCAAACAGAAATATGAGATTTGTTGCTTGGAGAGTAATTAAGGGATTTGAACATAAAATACCAAGTGAAAATTTATTCAAGGCTAAAGCCATTGGTTTTGAGATTATACCGATATTAAAATCACCTAGAATTAATCAGAAAAAAGAGTTAGTAATCTTATTAAATCAAATAAGAGAATCAGCAAACTCACATAATATTCCCTATGATGGTGCTGTTATGGCGGTTGATGATTATAAAATTGCTGAATCTATGGGGCGTACAGATAAATTCTTCCGACATTCAATGGCATATAAATACGAGGATGAATTATTTGAAACAGTGCTTACGGATATTGAATGGAATACTTCTAAAACAGGCTTAATTAATCCTGTGGCAATTTTCAAGCCAATAGACTTAAATGGAGCGATTACGACAAGAGCAACACTTCATAACGTTACATATATTAAAGATATGATGCTTGGAATAGGAGATAGAATTAGAGTATATCGTTCCAATATGGTTATTCCAAAGGTACATGATAGCATTAATAAAAGTGGCAACTTTGATGTTCCAAAATTTTGTCCTATCTGTAAATCTCCAACAAAGATAGTAAAAGAAAATAATTCAGAAGTGCTTTATTGTACTAATCCAAATTGTAAAGGTATAATTTTAGGAAAACTTAGTCATGCCGTGTCACGAAATGCTCTTAATATTGATAATCTTTCGGAAGCTACATTAGAAAAAATGATTAAACTTGGATGGGTAGCTTCTATTAAAGATATTTATCATTTATCAGATTATAAAAACCATATGATTGTACTTGATGGTTTTGGTAAAAAATCAGTAGAAAAACTTCTTAACTCTATTGAAGAGTCTCGTAATACAAATCTTAAACGTTTTCTTTATAGTTTATCCATCCCACTTTTAGGAAATTCGGCAAGTAAAGATATATCCGAATTTTGTGGAAATAATTTTAATTCATTTGTTGGTGCATTAACAGAGGGTGGAAAAGATGCTTTTACTTCAATTAATGGTATTGGTGAAACATTAGGAAAATCCATTATTAATTATTGGAACAAACATAATGAAGAAATTATGGATTTAGCACAAGAGTTTACATTTTCAAAAGATGAAAAAATTGAAAAAGTTGAAAACGATAAAATTAACGGAAAAGTATTTGTAGTTACTGGTTCAGTACATCATTATAAAAATCGTAATGAATTAAAAATAGATATTGAGAAAAACGGTGGTAAAGTTACAGGTTCAGTAACATCTAAAACAGACTATCTTATCAACAACGATATTAATTCTAACAGTTCTAAAAATAAAAAAGCAAAAGATCTTAATGTTCCAATCATTTCAGAAGAGCAATTCATATCTATGCTCAGATAATCAAAAAAGTTAAAAATTAAATAGAGAATATATAAAAGAGGTGATAAACAATTCAACAGCATAAACGAATAATCTATGCAAAAGACTTAATTAAAGAATTAGAAAAACATCCTGATGCGTTTGTATGTGTTGGTAAACTTGGTGACGATTTTGGAAGATATGACCAAAGGGTACTTAATACGTTTTTACGTGATGGACAGACATTAGTCTTAAATATAGAAAACTACAAGGAAAATAACTTCGTAAAATATTATGAAGGTTAAAATTAAAGGAGGATATATGAACCGAATTAGAGCAGTAATAGCAATTATATGTGTGTGTAGCAGTTTGTTGTCAATAGATGATATTTCAGCTAAAGATGAACAGCCTGTCCCCACGTTTCATAAGATAATTCATAAAACGCCACAACTTCAAGCTAAGAAGAAATATAAGATAGGTTATATTAATGGAACAAACATATACATTCGAACTAAACCAACAACAAAGAGTAAACATTTATCGAGAATGTTGATATATGGCAACAAGGTTAAATACAAGAAAGTTAATAGTAAATGGTCTAGTGTAAAGTCTAAAAAGATGCATTTTAAAGGTTATATCATGACTAAATACATCTCAAAAAGTCTTAAAAAGGGAACTACTTATACCAATATTCCATCGTATAAACTGTGGTCTTATATGGATTACAGATGTATTACCAATACTTCTAGCAAACAATACAAACTTCAAAGACGTGCTTATACAGGCAATTATGGTATTCGTCAAGTTAAGGGTAGATATTGTATAGCAGTTGGATCATATTACACAACAAAAATTGGAACAAAAATAGATTTAGTTCTAAATAATGGGACAGTTGTTCCTTGCATATTGGCTGACTGCAAAGCTAATAAGCATACTGATAGATATAATCAAAAGACACCAGATGGCTCATTAGTAGAATTTGTTGTTAATACATCTAGTTTGACTAGGATGGCTCGTAGAATGGGAGATATTTCATATAGTAATTCAAAGTGGCGTTCAAAAATAAAGAAAATAGTTATATATAAATAGGAAATAACTAATGAAAGAATACATAATTAGATTAGATAATTCAGAAAAATTAAAGTCATTTTCTAAATTCATATCTCAATTTTCTTTTCAAATTAATGCTTTAGAAGGACGAAAAGCAGTCAATGCTAAAAGCATATCTAAACTTCTATTACTAAATCTTGATAACGAGATTAAAATTCATGCTTATATTAACAGTCTAAAAGAATATCAAAAATTTGAAAAAGGAATTGGAGAATATATATGAGTAAAGAAATTAAATTAGGAACAAAAAAATATCCTTATTGTTCAAATCGCACATGTGAAGATTTCGAATGTATAAGACATTGGAATTATGCACCTTGGAATGTATTAATTATGCGAGAAGATTATGAACCGAATAGTAAGGGTATTTGTAAAAATAAGTTAAAGTAGGGAGGGAGATAAATTATGTCAACAACAGGAATTGTATTGTTATCAATTGTTTCATTTATTGTAGGACTCTTGTTTGGCATTATGACTATTAGCTTATGTCAGGCTGCTTCTGATAGAGATGATAATATTCGTTATCCATTGGATAGTGATTTTGTAGAAACAGATGAAGAAAGTTAGGTGAAAATATGGTTATTTTAATTGGCAAATCTGCGTCAGGAAAAGATACAGTTGCAAAAAGATTAATTAAAGATTATGGCTATCAGAAAATTGTCACTTGGACAACTAGACCAATGCGACCGGGAGAGAAACAAGATATTACATATCACTACACTTCAGATGAAGAATTTCAGGACAAGATTGAGGAAGGATTCTTTGCTGAGTGGAAGAAATATGATTCAGTATTCGGAACTTGGTATTATGGAACACCATTGTTAGAGATTGAAAGTTTTACTGATGAAAACAGAGTGATTATTATAACTCCTGATGGATATGAAAACATTCGCCAATATCTTGATCGGAATACTTTAGTAGTCTATTTAGATGTAAAGAATAGTATTCTTAAAAAGAGATTAAAAAAACGTGGTGATAATCCAAAAGAGATTAAGAGAAGATTAAAAAGTGACAATGAAGACTTTAAAGGAATTAAAGATAAAGTCCATGTGGTTATTGAAAATAATAATCGTGACATTGATGAAATTACAAAGATGGTTCATAAAATGCACGAAATGCGAAAGAGGTAAAAGATGAAAGATTTTAATATATATTTAGCAGGTGGAATGCAAAATCTTAGTTTTGACGTGTCTAATATTTGGAGAAACAATGTAATAAAATCATTCAAAAATGTGTATTCATATAGCAACGTTAAATGTATCAATCCAAATGATTATTATAATTTCAAAGAGGTTACATATGATAGTCAACGTGAAGTTATGGATTTTGACTTATATAAGGTACGTCATTCTGATTTAGTCATCGTCAATTTCAATGATGTAAAGTCGATAGGAACAGCGATGGAACTAGCAGTTGCACACGAAAATGGTATTCCTATCATCGGATTAAATGAAGAACATAATGAACTTCATCCTTGGGAAAGTTGTATGTGCAATAAGATATTCCACAATATGCAGAAGATGGTTAGATATATTGCTGATTATTATTTAAATTAAATTGTGTAAAAATAGTGAAAGAATAGTGAAAAAATGAATAGTGATAAAAAGAAATTATTAATAGAACTTATATGTAAAGAACAAACAGAGATGATTGTAGAAGACCATTCTCAGTACGATTCTGACCGATATAAGGCATTAGAGGAACTAAAAATAAAGATAAAGGATATGTAATAAAAGTCCAATATCAAATGGATTTTTTGAAAGGAGAGAAATTTGAAGGTACTTAAAAGAGATGGACGTTCTGTTGATTTTAGTCGAGACAAAATTAAAAATGCTGTATTGGCAGCTTTTAAGGAAGTAGACGGAGAAATCACACAAGAAGCAAGAAATAAAGCATCTGAAATTGCTTCATATATAAATGGATTAGAAGATAAATCTATAGCTGTTGAAAAAATTCAGGACGTTGTTGAAGAAAAACTTATGGCTAGTAAACGTAAAGATGTTGCTAGAGCCTATATCATTTATAGAAATGATAGAACAAGAGAACGAGAAAAAAATAGTGAAGTAATAAAAAAAGTATTAAAGAGAGTGCACGCTTCGGAAATCCAAAATGCGAATGCAAATGTTGATGAAAGAAGTTTTTCGGGAAGAGAAAAAGAAGCGTCAGCTGATGTTGGTAAAACTATTGCTCTTGAATTTGAAGGCTTGAGTAAAGAAGTGGCGCAGGCTCACAAGGATATGCTCGTATATCAACACGATCTTGAAAAAGCGGTTATAGGGGAACATAATTGTTTAAATCTTGATTTTGGTGAAATTTTTACATATGGATTTAAAACACGTAATGGAGATGTAAGACCACCAAAGTCATTCAGTACAGCTTGTCAATTAGTGGCTGTCGCCTTTCAATGTCAAAGTCAAGTTCAATTTGGTGGAGTTGGGAGTATTCATTTGGATTATGATTTAGCACCATTTGTAAAAATGAGTTTTTCAAAACACTTTAAAGATGGACTTAAATGGGTTGAAAATGAATCAGAAGATTATATTAACCATATTCCAAAGTCTATTGGTATAGAAGATTTAGAAGCTAAATCACATAAAAAAGCATATGAATATGCTATGACAATGCTTGAAAACGAAGGTCAACAGTCTGCACAAGGGTTATATCATAATTTAAATACTCTTGAATCACGTCAAGGCTCACAAGTGCCATTTACTAGCATCAATCTTGGACGAGATACTTCGCCAGAAGGAAGATTAGTTACTAAATGGATTATGAATGCAAGTATTGATGGCATTGGTGAACATCATTTAACAAGTATTTTTCCTATTAGCATTTTTCAATACAAAAATGGTATTAATGCAAAACCAGGAGATCCAAATTATGATTTGAAACAGTTGGCATTAAAATCTATGTCAAAAAGAATTTATCCTAACTGGTGCAACGGAAACTGGTCACAAGCACATGAAGATGAAGATAATCCAGATACATTTTTCTCAACAATGGGCTGCCGTACTTTAGTTGGATATGACCGTCATGGGTTAGGTTATATTCGTCAGGGAAGAGGTAATAATGTACCAAATACAATTATTTTACCTAAACTTGGCATTGAATATGGTATTTGTCTAGGCAAAAGAGATAAAGCAGATTTAGATGGATTTTGGAACGGTCTTGAAAATGCTTTACAGTTATGTGAAAAAGGATTACTTGAAAGATATGAATTAATCAAAAAACAGTCACCAAAATCAGCACCTTTCATGTATCAGAATCACACTATAAAAGGTTCAAGAGATTGTGTTGAGACAGTAGAAAATGCAGTGAAACATAATACTCTTGGAATTGGATTAATTGGCGTTGCTGAAATGTGTGTTGCCTTATTTGGTAAAAATCATGCAGAGGATGAAAATGTACATGCATTTGCATTATCAGTAGTTAAAAGAATATATGATTATGCAAAAGAAGCAAGTGAAAGAAATGATTTAAATTTTGGATGCTATTTCACTCCGGCTGAAGGACTCTGTAGAACAGCATTAAAGGCATTAAGAGAACAATATGGTGTGATTCCAAATGTTACAAGTCATGAATACCTTACTAATTCAGTACATGTTCCAGTATGGCAGAAAGTTTCTATTTATGACAAATTAAGAATTGAAGCACCATTTACAAAATATGCAACATCAGGATGTATCACTTACATAGAACTTGAATCTACTTTTGTTCAGAATACAAAAGCTATAGAAGATATTATTGATTATGCTTTTAATGAGTTAGATATTCCTTATTTAGCATTTAACTTTCCAATTGATAGTTGTTTAGATTGCGGATACCAAGGTGAATTTAACAATGAATGCCCTCAGTGTGGAAGCAAAAACATTCAACAGTTGAGACGTGTGACAGGATACCTCACTACGGACTATCGCAATTTTAACGAAGGAAAACAAGCAGAAGTAGAAGAAAGAGTAAAGCATAGTGCATATACAAGCTTTGGAGATGAGAAATAATGTTACATATTGCAGGCGTGAATTATGAATCTATCGCAGATTCTGACGGTGTTTCATGTGTGATTTTCTTTAGCGGTTGTAAACATTTTTGCAAAGGGTGTCATTCAAAAGATACATGGGATTTCAATTATGGAATCCCTGTATCAGATGAATTGGCAATAACAATCAATAATGAAATAGATAAAAGACCATTCTTATCAGCTCTTGTATTAAGCGGTGGCGATCCAATGTATTCATCATCAGAAGTCTTAGAATTTATATCAAAAATTCATATACCTAATAACACAATTTGGTGCTATTCAGGATTCTTAATTGAAGAAATCCAAAAAAATCCAGAAATGAAAAAACTATTAGATAACTGTAATGTATTGATTGATGGTCAATTTGAAATTGAAAAAAGGGTGATTAATGCTGGTTTTTATGGAAGCAGTAATCAAAGAATTTGGAAAAAGAATGGTAAAGGAGAGTGGCATTTATAGGAGATGATAATATTCATAAAAATAAAATAATTTTTAAAGAAAAAAGATATAAAAATGCAGAACAAGAAATTGAAAATAAATATAATCGTTTAACAATTATAGATATTGATTATGACAAAACGGAATATGAATACTCTATGAAACATTATTATGGTGTATTTATGAAGTGTAAATGTGATTGTGGTAATGTTATAACAACATCTTTATATCATTTAAAGGAAGGCTATACAAAATCATGTGGGTGTTTATCAAAAGAAAAAATTTCAAAATATAATGTAGAACATAAATCAAAAATTAATAAATACGACTTATCAAGAGAATATGGTATTGGTTGGACATATAACAGTGGAGAAAAATTTTATTTTGACTTAGATGACTATGATAAAATTAAAGATATTTGTTGGGTGTCTACAATAATTGATAAAAATTGTGGATATAAACGTTTAAATGGAAGATATAAAGGAAAAGTTGTAACATTTTATAAATTAATAACAGATTACGATATAGTAGATCATAAAAACAGAAACACTTTAGATAATAGAAAGCAAAACTTAAGGAATGCTACTAAATCTCAAAATTGTCAAAATCATAATTTACGAACTGATAGTACAACTGGTATATCTGGAGTAAACTGGCATAAGAAATCAAATAAATGGCAAGTTAGAATAAATGATAAAAATAATAAACGAATATCATTAGGAATTTATTCTGATTTTAATGAAGCAGTAAAGGTAAGACTAAAAGCAGAGAAAAAATATTATGGGGAATATGCGCCTCAAAGACATTTATTTGAAAAATATGGGATTACATAGCAAGTAATTAATGTCCCTGAATCTCTTAAACAAAGAAAGGTGGTTCTATATTGTGACTAAATTAAATAAAAACGATACTGTTTACTTTGTTAAAATCCCACCAAATCCTGAACTTGCAGAAATATACGATTTACACATCAGAACCGTAACAGAGGATTATTATGTAGGATTAGATAATACAACAAATAAACATGCTTATGTATTCAAAGATAAGGATATTGATAAAGCAGTTTTTCTTGATAAAGCAGATGCATTAGAAAAATTGATGAAATTAAAAGGAGAATATAATAGTGGAAACAATTAAAATTAAATACTTTGATAAAGAAATTGATAAGATTGAAAAAATCAACAAAGGAGATTTAATTGATTTAAGAGCAGCCGAAACAGTAGAAATGAAGAAAGGTGATTTTAAATTAATTAAACTTGGTGTAGGTATGAAATTACCTGAAGGTTATAAGGCTAATGTTTATCCTCGTAGCAGTACATATAAAAACTTTGGTGTTATTCAAGCCAATAGCGTAGGGCAGATTGACAACTCGTATTCAGGAGATAATGATGAATGGAGATTCCCAGCAATCGCATTAAGAGATACAGTTATTCATAAAAACGATAGAATATGTCAGTTTGAAATTCAAAAGATTCAGCCCGATATTGAGTTTGAAGAAGTAGAACATTTAGATGAAGTGTCAAGAGGTTCATTTGGTTCAACAGGAACAAAATAAATTATAGTTAAAAAACCACACCCATATTTCAGAGTGTGGTAAAAGGAGAAATAAATATAACAAAAAAATACAAATAGAATAAAATTATTTATGTAAAGAATATTTAGTCTTGGTGAACATTTGAGCTAAAGATTTTGTTTGAGAATTTGTGTAATCTTTAGTTATTTTGGCAATGTAACATTTTCCAATTGTTTTGACAATTGTATTAAGAAAACGAAAACCATACATCAAAAGTCCACCTTTAATAAGTGTCATTAACACTAACAATCTTACCCTCCCTTCTTTATAGTATTTTTTAAAGTTGGGAAATTGTATTGTCCAGAACGGACTAGATATTTATTTCCATAGACGTACCAAACTATAAAATTGGTACTTCGTATGATATGTAATATCAAGCATTCTGTCGTGCAAATGACTTGAGATACGATAACTCAAATACAGTTTGCTTGATATTATTTTATCATATTATTGAAACAGATAAAACTTAAAATAAGAAAATGGACTGCCAATTACGACAGTCCATTAAGAGAATATATAAATAGATGAATATAAAATATTCATCCTAGTGCCATTTACATAGGCACTCCCACATGATGTATAACACCAAGTATTTGTTGTGTCAATGAGCTGCAATGTGGTAATACAGTCACAAAATACTTAGTGTTATTTTATCATATTAGTTAGATAAAAACAAAGGAGTGATTCATTATTGAAAATAAAGTAATATCACAAAAAGACTTATATGAAATTTTACCTTTTGGTAAAACAAAAACACAACAGTTAATTAAATCAGGTGAAATACCAATGGTTAAAGTTGGTAAAGACTACATAACTACATTTAAGTTATTAGAAGATTGGATTGCTGAACATTTAGGTGAAGAAATATATTTTTAAAAATAATAGAAAAAGAATAAGGGTTGCTATATAATGTTTATTATATAGTAGCCTTTATATTGTTTTCTAGGAGGTGTATATAATGAACAATATATCGGCAACGATTAATAAAATGAATATAACAAAAAGAAATGATGGACGTTATATGGGACGATTAACGGTTAATTCTAAGAGAAAAAGTTTTTATGGTTCAACAAAGATAGAAGTAAAGAATAAAGCAAAAGAATATTTATTAAAGATTGAAAATGGATATTCTGAACCTGAAAAAATTTTCTTAAACGATTATATGGAAATGTGGTTAATGAAATATAAATATGGGAAAATTGAACCATCTTCATTCACAAGATTATATTCTGTTTATACGTGTCAAATAAAAGATGGATTAGGAAATAAGAAAATAGGTGAAATTACAACAGATGATATTCAAGAACTAATTGATAATCATGCAAACCCAAAAGATGAAAATACTGTTGCACTTACACATTCTGGTTTGACTAAAATTATACATTTATTAAAACCATGTTTAAACAGAGCGGTTAAGGATAAAATTATCAGCGAGAATCCGGCAGATGATGTTCAAATTCCTAGTGAAAGTTATATTCAAAAAGAAACAAAAGAACAAATTTGTTTAACCGATGAACAGATTAAGACTTTTAAAAATGCATGTCTACAAAAGAATAAAATAGGAGAATATAAAAGTAGAGACGCTCTTATATTAATGGTAATATTAAATTTAGGATTGCGTGCAGGTGAGGCATTGGCTTTAGAATGGAATAATATAGATTTAGAAAATAATATTATTACCGTTACAAACACTATTCAATCTCGTGTTATGGATATAAAAACTAAAACGAAATATGATAGATTAAAAAAATCTCCAAAAACCAAAGCCGGGAGAAGAATTCTAAAACTAAATGATGAAGTTTTATTTTATATGAATGAAATAAAAGAATATGATAAGAGAAATAATATTTCTTCGCCATATGTTGTTTGTACAAAAACAGGGAAACGTGTTTGTTATGCGAACTTAATTAGAAGTCTAAATAGAATAGTAGCAAGGTCAGAAAATAAATTACCTAAAATCACAATTCATACTTTAAGACATACTTTTGGTTCAACTTTATTAAGAAAAGGTGTCCCAATAGAAGTCGTAAGTAAACTAATGGGACACGCTAACATTTCAATAACATATAATAAATATATTCATGTGTTGAAAGAACAAGAGTCACTTGCTATGAAAATGTTATCTATTTCATAAGTTATTGAAAAATCTTAAAAAATTGGTGTCAAATTGGTGTCAAACAAATTTGACACACCTGAATCCCTTTATTTATAGGGGATAAATAGAGTGGACTAGAGGGGAGTCGAACCCCTGTCCAAAAATCCTTCCACCGTTCTTCTACTATCATAGTCAGTTATTTCACATTCCCTTAAGATAACGGGAACTAACACCCTTTACCTCTTAGTAGCTTCATAATGCTCCTAATTACTCAAAGCTTTGTAATTAGGGTTCCCTACGAAAGTCGATGCCAACTAACAAGCTGTAGGAGACTTATTAGTGACAGCTGCAACTAGGCAGCGTAAGCTAAATTATCTTCAGCGTTTAATTTTAAAGTTGTGATTTAACGTATCACCTACGGATAGCTTCACCAGATTCCAAATCCCTGTCGAAACCAGTACTAGCCCATAAATATTAAATTGTGTAAGTATTATGTTAAACTTTTAAGGCATAAAAGTCAATAATAAAAAAGTTACCAAATTGTAAAAAAACAAATATTTGTCTAATAAAAAAAAAGGAAAGCCAGGTAAAAAACACTGTAAACAATAAAGAAAAATAAGAAATATTAATAAATTTAAGAACATATAGGAAAAAATAATAGCACAGGGAGAAAGGAGAAAAGGTAACTGAGTCTTCAAAGAATACTCCAAATACAAACAACAACGGTTCAGTAAAAGCCACAGGTAATTCAACAAATAGCGCTGCATCAAATGCTCCACACACAGGAGAAACAAATGGCATTTACGGTTGGCTATCAATATTTGGAATGGCATTAGCATTAAGTTTTTCATTCTAATACACATAATAAACACAACTTTTTGTTAATTTAAAATTATTATGATACAATAACTAAAAGTATAGCAGGAGGAATAATGGATATGTCAAAGTTGAAAATATTAGTTGTAGATGATGAAGCAAGAATGAGAAAATTAGTGAAAGATTTCCTTGTTAGAAAAGATTATGAAGTAATAGAAGCGGCTGATGGGGAAGAGGCTATTGACTTATTTGTTGAACATAATGATTTTGATTTAATTATATTGGATGTAATGATGCCAAAGATGGACGGCTGGGAAGTATGCAGGGAAATTAGAAAATTCTCAAAGATTCCAATTATTATGCTTACTGCAAAAAGTGAGGAAAGTGATGAATTATTAGGATTTGAATTAGGTGTGGATGAATATATTTCAAAACCTTTCAGTCCAAGGATTTTGGTGGCAAGAGTTGACGCAATTCTTAGAAGAACTAACAAGATTGACCAAAATGAAATTGAGCAGGCAGGAGATATTGAAATTAATAAGGCTGCACATTTAGTAAAAGTTCATGGAGAAATTGTAGACTTAAGTTTCAAGGAGTTTGAACTTCTTACATACTTTGTTGAAAATGAAGGTATAGCCTTATCAAGAGAAAAAATCCTAAATAATGTTTGGAATTACGATTATTTTGGCGATGCTAGAACAATCGATACTCACGTAAAGAAACTTAGAAGCAAATTAGGCGATTGCGGAAAATACATTCTTACTATTTGGGGAATGGGATACAAGTTCGAGGTAAATTAATGAAAAAATCAATAAGATATAAAATGGCTGCTTTAATAGTTATTATTATGACATTGTCAATGGCATCACTTGTAATATATAGCAGTCTTTTTATGGAGAAATATTATACGAAAACAAAACAGGATTCCATAAAGGAAGTTTATTACAAAATAAAGCAGGTTGTAAAAGAAGACAGTACATTTTCTGATGATTCAAGCACTAAGTCGGTAAATAAGACCTGTGAAAAGGCAGGGGCTACATCTATTGTAGTAGATGATTCTGGTAATGTTGTTTACGACTATGGTGCCGGTAAAATGCTTGAAGACAGATGGCGTGACATTATTTTTGGTCGAAATATTATGCAAAACAAGACACCTACTCTTGTGGAAAAAGGCAATGGGTATAAAATTCATTCCACAGTAGATAAGGAGTCTTCTGATAAATATTATGAATTAACCAGCACTTTGTCTAACGGTTATACAATAATGATTCGAATGTCAGTGGAAAGCTTTAAGGAAAGTATAAGTATTTCTAATAAATTTTATTTAGGTATAGGAGTTGTTGCAATATTAGTGGCAACAATAATTATTTTAATTGTAACCAGCAGATATACTAAACCACTGTTGGAGTTGGCAGATATTTCAAAGAGAATGTCGAATTTGGATTTTGATGTTAAGTACAAGGGGCATCATAATGACGAGTTAGGTGTTCTTGGAAACAGCATGAATGATATGTCGGATAAATTGGAGAAAGCCATTACTGATTTGAAGTCTGCTAATATTGAACTTCAAAAAGATATTGAAAAGAAAAATGAAATAGATGAAATGCGAAAAGAGTTTATCTCAAACGTATCTCATGAATTAAAAACACCAATTGCTTTAATACAGGGTTATGCTGAGGGGCTTCAGGACGGAATTACAGAAGATCCGGAAGATATGAAGTATTATTGTAATGTTATTATTGATGAGGCTTCCAAAATGAATAAGATGGTTAAGAACCTTCTTACGTTAAACCAGTTAGAGTTTGGTGACACACATGTTAATCTGGAAAGATTTGATATTGTATCAGTAATTAAAGGTGTTATTGCTTCCCTTAAGATTAAGTTGGAAGAAAAGGATATTAATGTAACGTTTGATTATAATGAACCTTTATATGTATACGCAGATGAGTTCCAAATTGAGGAAGTAATTACTAATTATTTGAACAATGCAATCAATCATGTTGACGAAAACAAAATAATTAAAGTAGAAATTACTGAAAAAAATGGTATAGTAAGAGTAGCGGTTTTTAACACTGGAAAAAACATTCCGGAAAATGAACTGGAAAATATTTGGATTAAATTCTATAAAGTTGACAAAGCAAGAACAAGAGCCTACGGTGGAAACGGTATTGGACTTTCTATTGTTAAGGCAATAATGGACAGACATAATAAAGAATGTGGTGTTGTAAATAAAGAAAATGGAGTGGAATTTTGGTTCCGGTTAGACTGCAATAATTCAGAGGAGAGACTTGATTAATGATAGCAATTATTGATTATGATGCAGGAAACATTAAGAGTGTTGAAAAGGCATTTCAGTTTTTAGGTCAGGATACTATTTTATCAAGAGACAGAGATGAAATACTTTCAGCAGACAAGGTTGTATTACCGGGAGTTGGTTCTTTTGGTGATGCAATGAAAAAATTAAAAGAATACAATTTAGTGAACACAATATATGATGTTGTGGATAAGAAGATTCCTTTTTTGGGAATATGTCTTGGACTTCAGTTATTGTTTGAAAGTAGTGAGGAGACACCGGGAGTGGCAGGTCTTGGAATTTTACCGGGAGAGATTGTTAAATTCCCTGAAACACCGGGCTTTAAAATTCCACATATTGGCTGGAATTCCCTAGAACTTACAAACAATGGCCGCCTATTTAAAGATATTGACCAGCAGGCGTATGTTTATTTTGTTCATTCTTATTATTTAAAAGCAAGAGAAGAGGAAATAGTAAAGGCAAAAACAAACTACATTACTGATTTTCATTCATCAGTAGAAAAAGACAATGTTTTTGCGTGCCAGTTTCATCCTGAAAAAAGTGGTGATATTGGCTTGAAGATACTGGACAATTTTGCAAATATTTAAAGTAAGAATGGAGACAGAATATGCATACAAAGAGAATTATTCCATGTTTGGATATAAATAACAACAGAGTAGTTAAAGGGACTAATTTCGTCAATTTAAGGGATGCCGGAGATCCTGTTGAAGTAGCTAAGGCTTACAACAAAGCAGGGGCAGATGAACTTGTTTTTTTGGATATAACAGCAACATCTGACCATAGAGCCACTGTTACGGAATTAGTTAGAAAGGTTGCAGAACAGGTATTTATTCCTTTTACAGTTGGTGGAGGAATTAGAACTGTTGATGACTTTAAGGCGCTTTTACGTGAGGGAGCTGACAAGATTTCAATTAATTCATCAGCTATAATGAATCCTAATTTAATAAGTGAAGCAGCGGACAAGTTTGGAAGTCAGTGCGTAGTTGTGGCAATTGATGCAAAGAGACGTGAGGATGGAAGTGGCTGGAACATTTTCAAAAACGGTGGCAGAATCGATATGGGAATTGATGCCGTTGAGTGGGCAATGAAGGCAAATGAACTTGGAGCAGGAGAGATTCTTCTTACAAGTATGGATTGTGACGGCATTAAGCAGGGTTATGACCTTGAATTAACAAGAACAATTGCAGAGAATGTTTCAATTCCTGTAATTGCATCAGGTGGCGCAGGAAAGGAAGAACATTTCTTAGAAGCATTAACAGATGGTAAAGCAGACGCAGCTCTTGCTGCATCATTGTTCCATTATAAGGAATTGGAAATAAGCGATTTAAAGAAATATCTAAACAAAAATGGGGTTTCTGTTAGATTATAACTATACTCAATTAGCTATACTTAAAAAAAAAATAGTAATAGTTAAAAAAGAAAATAGTAATAGTTAATCAGACAGAAAAATAGTTAATTACAGAAGAGAGTGATACAAATGAAGTATTATTTTATAATTAATCCTATAAGTGGAAAAATTAACAAACAATTATTAGAAAAGAATATAAGAGAGGCATGTCTTAAAAGACAGGTGCCTTACAAAGTTATGTACACAAAGAAAACAGGTGATGCACAGTATCTGGCAAAAAAAATACCTGATGAGGAATGTGTAGTTTTTTCCGTTGGTGGTGACGGTAATTTAAACGAAGTACTTAACGGAATTGCAAAATCTGAAAACAAGATTCTTGGAAATATTCCAACAGGCAGTGGAAATGATTTTGATAAAACCCTAAAGCAGTATCAAAATGGAATACTGAATATTGACTTAGGAAAAATCAATAACAGATTTTTTATAAATGTGGCGTGTCTTGGACTGGATGCAGATGTGGCAAATAACATATCATTTATAAGAAAGAAAAAATGGATTCCGGTTTCTCAAAGATACAATGCAAGTCTTGTATACTCTTATTTTAAATATAAGTTTAAGGACTTAAAAATAACAATGGGAGAAACTCAGGTAGAAAATTCATGCACAATTCTTGCAGTTGGAAATGGACAGTATTATGGTGGCGGTTTTAGAATCGCACCTCATGCTTTATTGGAAGATGGTATGTTTGACATATATTTTGTTGAAAAATTGCCTAAACCTAAGATTATTCCAATTTTAATTAAACTGTTAAGAGGAAAACACGAAAATTCAGAGTACGTTACAAGATTTTCAGAAAATAAGATTATAATAGATACTGATGAGTTATGTACTTTTAATGTTGATGGAGAAAAAATGACGTCAAATCATTTTGAAATCATTAATATTCCAGGTGGCATAAAAGTATATAACGACAGGAATTTTATTGATGAAATTTTGCAGAAGGAAGAGAAAAAATAGTTTATCAGATAAATGAGTACAAATAATTTATTTTATAAATGATTCGGTTTATAAATGAGTACCAACGGATTGGTATATAAATTAGTACAAGAGGGAGTTTTTATGTCAATGATAACAAATGACTGGCTTGAGCCTTTAAGCAGTGAGTTTAGAAAAGAATATTACAGTCAGTTATACAATTTTGTAAAAGATGAATACAGTAAAACAGTTGTATATCCTCCCGCAGAGGATATTTTCAATGCATTTCATTTTACACCTTTAAAAGATGTAAAAGTTTTATTATTAGGGCAGGATCCTTACCATAATGAACACCAGGCACATGGGTTGTCTTTTTCAGTTCAGCCGGGACAGGATATTCCGCCATCTCTTGTAAATATTTACAAGGAATTACATGATGATTTAGGATGCTATATTCCAAATAACGGTTATTTGAAAAAATGGGCAGACCAGGGAGTTTTATTACTAAACACAGTTTTGACTGTTAGAGCACATCAGGCAAATTCTCATCAGGGACATGGTTGGGAACAGTTTACTGATGCGGTAATTCAGGCAGTTAATGCACAGGACAGACCAATTGTGTATATGTTGTGGGGAGCGCCTGCAAGAAGAAAAAAAGCAATGCTCACTAACCCAAAACATTTGATTTTAGAAGCACCACATCCAAGCCCTTTATCAGCTTACAGAGGTTTTTTCGGATGTAAACATTTCAGCAAGGCAAATGAGTTCTTAAAGGCAAGTGGCGTAGAGCCAATAGATTGGCAAATAGAAAATATATAAAGGAGAGAAGAAATGGCAGTAAATTCAATTGATGCGGAAGACGATCAGTTTGCATATCGTTATGACACACAGTTATTAATCGAAAGAAGAGATAAAGATTTAGATGAGGATGAAATTTCTGATTACATAACAGATAATTTTGAAGGAAACAGTTTAATTGCAGCAGGAGATGAAGATTTAGTAAAAATTCATTTCCATACAAATGAACCTTGGAAAATATTAGAATACTGTAATACTGTTGGTGAAATCTTCGACATTGTTGTGGAAGATATGATTAGACAGGCAAATGGATTGCAGGGGTAGTAATATCTAAATACAAAAAAGAATGTTAAACCTAAATAAAAACCGGTTAATAGTAGATTACAACTATTAACCGGTTTTTTGTTTTACTTTATAATTTTGAAATTATCTAATTATCTATTTTTTTTCCTGATTTAGTCGTTTGTTTGCAGTTGCAAGCATTAACTTAATTCGGTTAAGCTGGTTTACTTCGCTGGCACCGGGATCATAGTCAACGGCTACAATATTTGCATCAGGATTCATGGCTCTTAATTTTTTAATTACACCTTTACCTACAATGTGGTTTGGTAAACATGCAAAAGGCTGAGTACAAATAATATTTGGAACGCCATCATGTAGCAAATGAAGCATTTCACCTGTTAAGAACCAACCTTCACCTGTCTGGTTACCTATAGAAACAACTTTTTCAGCCATTTCGCTCATTTCCCATATATCGGAAGTAGGAGTGAAGTGCTTGCTCTCAATAAGTGCCTTTTTGGCTGAATTTCTAAACCATTCAATAGCTTTGATACCTAAATTGTTAATACGAACTGATTTTTTATCAAAACCTAAATTCTCGTATTTAAAAGTAGCATTTCTAAATCCATATAGGAAGAAGTCTACCAAGTCAGGCATTACAGCTTCAGCACCTTCTGACTCTAATAATTCAACTAAGTTATTGTTAGCAGTAGGAGAGAATTTAACAAGAATTTCACCTACAATACCAACTCTAGGTTTCTTAATATCTTTTACAGGAATGACATCAAATTCTTCAACGATTTTTTTCATGTTTTTCTTAAAACGTCTGATACCAAATTTATTATCGGCAAGTTCTTTACATAATTTATATTCCCATTTTTTATGTAAAGCATCAGTTTCGCCTTCGTTTACTTCATAAGGTCTTGTTCTGTAAACAACTCTCATAAATAAGTCACCGTACATTGCAGCTTCAACAGCCTTAATAGCAAACTTTGGTGTAATCTTAAAGCCACTGTTTTTCTCTAAGCCCTGTAGTGAAAGAGAAAGAACAGGAATATGTGACATACCTGCTTTTTCAAGAGCACGTCTAATGAAACCAATGTAGTTAGTTGCACGACAACCGCCACCTGTCTGAGTAATAATAACTGCTGTTTTGTTTAAGTCATATTTACCTGAAAGCAAAGCTTCCATAATCTGACCAACAACAATTAAAGAAGGGTAGCAGGCGTCATTGTTTACATATTTTAAACCTACATCTACGCATGATGGTTTACTGTCCATTACTTCAAAGTTGTAACCACATGAGTTTAAAGCAGCCTGAAGCATTTTGAAATGAATTGGACTCATCTGTGGTGTAAGAATTGTGTATTTATCCTCATACATTTGTTTTGTAAATTCAACCTTGTTAATTGAAGAAGGTTGAATTGTTCTTTCAAAATGATTTTCTGAACGAACTCTAATTGCTGCAAGAAGTGAACGAATACGGATTCTTGCGGCACCTAAGTTATTTACTTCATCAATTTTAAGTACAGTGTAGATTTTTCCTGACTTAGTTAAAATATCACTAACGCAGTCAGTAGTTACAGCATCTAAACCACATCCAAAAGAGTTTAACTGAACAAGGTCTAAATCGTCTCTTGTTTTTACATAGTTAGCTGCACGATATAATCTTGAGTGATACATCCACTGGTCAGATACAATCAATGGCCGTTCAACTTCTGCCAAATGAGAAATTGAGTCTTCAGTTAAAACAGCAAGACCGTATGAATTAATCATTTCAGGTATACCATGGTTTATTTCAGGGTCAACATGGTATGGACGGCCTGCAAGAACAATACCACGCTTTCCGTTTTCTTCCATGTATTTAAGAGTTTCTTCACCTTTTTTTGCCATATCGTTTCTTGAATTAAGAAGTTCTTCCCAAGCTAAGTGAGCGGCTTCCTTAACCTCGCCGGCATTAATTCCAAATTCTTTTCCAAACTCTTCAACAAGTCTTGAAGTAATTGTTTCTTCATTTGTGAGAGCCATGAAAGGATTCATAAACTTCATTGAAGGATCTTCTAATTCTTCAACGTTGTTCTTTATATTTTCTGCATAAGATGTAACAATAGGACAGTTATAATGGTTGTTTGCATCAGGCGTTTCGTTTCTCTCGTATGGTATACAAGGATAGAAAATAAATTTAACACCCTGTTTAATTAACCATGTAATGTGTCCGTGTACAAGTTTTGCAGGATAACATTCCGATTCACTAGGTATTGATTCAATACCCATTTCGTAAAGTTTATGTGATGATTCTGGTGAAAGAATAACACTATAGCCAAGTTTCTTAAAGAATGTAGCCCAGAATGGAAAATTTTCATACATATTAAGAACTCTTGGAATACCTACAATTCCTCTAGGCGCATTGTCAGGTGACAATGGCTCATAATCAAACATTCTTTTAAGTTTATATTCAAAAAGGTTTGGTATGTTATCTTTGTTTTTCTGACCACCAATACCTTTTTCACATCTGTTACCACTTATAAATCTTCTGCCATCAGAGAATTTGTTGATTGTAAGTAAACATGAGTTTGTACAACCTTTGCATCTAGTCATTGAAGTTGTGTATGTAAATTCTTCTAACTGCTTAAGATTCAACATTGTTGTAGGCTCGCCTTTATATCTGTCTCTTGCAATAAGAGCAGCACCGAAAGCACCCATAATACCTGCAATGTCAGGTCTGATTGCGTGGATGTGGGCAACTTTTTCCAAACTTCTTAAAACGGCGTCATTGTAGAATGTACCACCCTGAACAACAATTTTTCTGCCAAGGTCTCTGGCATCTGATATTTTAATAACTTTATATAAAGCATTTTTTATAACTGAGTATGCCAAACCGGCAGAAATGTCTGCAACGCTGGCCCCTTCCTTTTGAGCCTGTTTAACATTTGAATTCATAAATACTGTACATCTTGTACCAAGGTCAGTTGGATTAGAAGCGAATAAAGCTTCTTTGGCAAAATCTTCAACAGAATAGTTAAGAGATTTTGCGAAAGTTTCAATAAATGAACCACATCCTGAAGAGCAGGCTTCGTTTAACTGAACACTGTCAACAGAATTGTTTTTAATCTTGATACACTTCATGTCCTGACCACCGATATCAAGAATGCAGTCTACCTGTGGCTCAAAAAATGCAGCCGCATTATAATGGGCAACAGTTTCAACTTCGCCTTCATCTAAAAGAAGGGCATTTTTTATTAAAGCTTCACCATAACCTGTTGAACAGGAACGTACAATGTGAGCGTCTTTTGGAAGCTTTGCGTAAATATCTTTAATTGCATCAATAATTGTTTTTAATGGATTACCGTTGTTTCCACTATAGAAAGAGTAGAGTAATGTGCCATCTTCGCCAACTAAAGCTGCCTTAGTTGTAGTAGAACCTGAGTCAATACCAAGGTAGCAGTTACCACTGTAAGATGCTAAGTCACCTTTTTTGACTTTTGCCTTGTTATGTCTTTCAGTAAATTTGTCATAAGCTTCCTGATTCTGGAATAATGGCTCTAGTCTCTTAATTTCCATTGACATTTGAACGCCATGAGATAACTGTTCGTATAAGTCATCAATGTCTACTTTAATATTTTCTTTATGATTTAATGCTGCACCTGTAGCGGCAAATAAATGAGAATGTTCCGGTGCAACAACATGTTCGTCGTCTAATTTTAAAGTCCTGATAAATGCATTTTTTAATTCAGGTAAGAAATGAAGGGGACCACCAAGGAAAGCAACTGTCCCTCTAATTGGTTTACCACAGGCTAAACCTGAAATAGTCTGATTTACAACAGCCTGAAAAATTGAAGCTGCCAAATCTTCTTTTGTGGCACCTTCGTTAATAAGTGGCTGTATATCTGTTTTCGCAAATACACCACAACGGGCTGCAATAGGATATATTTCCTGATAGTTTTTTGCATATTCATTAAGACCTGAAGCGTCTGTCTGTAAAAGTGAAGCCATCTGGTCAATAAAAGAACCTGTACCACCGGCACAGATACCATTCATTCTTTGTTCGATACCATTTGTAAAATAAATAATTTTGGCATCTTCGCCACCTAATTCGATTGCTACATCAGTTTGTGGTGCATAATCTTCAAGAGCAGTAGATACTGCCACAACTTCCTGTACAAATGGCACTTTCAAATGTTCAGAAAGTGCTAAACCACCTGAACCTGTAATCATAGGACTTAATTCAATTGAACCTAACTGTTTACGTGCCTTATCTAAAAGTAAAGCTAAAGTTTCCTGAATATTTGCATAATGTCTTTCGTAATCTGAAAAAACAAGATTGTTATCTTGGTCAAGTATTGCAATTTTTACAGTAGTAGAACCAATATCAATACCTAAACTATAATTTGCATTCTCGTTCATATTTGCCTCCTAATTACCCTTATTAATACGAGTAACGTATATTAAATATATGTTTTATTACCTATTAAAATGCTTTTGACATAAAAATATCAAAATCGACTTATTATTATATTATAAATAGGAAAAAAAAACAACAGAAAAAGATGTGAAAAAAGTTTGTTTACAAACTAAAAGAAAAAGCAGTACTTTGTTTGACAAAGTACCCTGTAGAAATTATACTGTAATATGGTTATTTAGAACAAAGAATGTGACTTATAACCCTCTAGAAATTAGATGGGATTGTTATATTAGGAAAATAAGGAGATTAGAATGTCAGAATTTAATAGAAGAAAACAGAGTTTTTCAATTCCAAATTTACCATTGTATTTAATCATTGCTTATGTAATAGGATATGTTATTCAGTTGACAACTCCTGAACTATATCAGTTTTTACAGTTTAATCCATACGAGATTTTTCAGGGACAGATATGGAGAGTGGTTACATGGATTTTAGTACCACCTGAAAGTTTAGGAATTTTTACTATTATTATGTTATTCCTATATTATTCATTGGGACGTGAACTTGAACATACATGGGGAAGTGAACGCTTCACAAAGTATATTTTTTCAGGAATTATATTTACAGTAATAGCAGGACTTATTTTATATGTAGTTCTTACAGTTATTTATGGAACAGCCATGGGCAGTATATTTGGAGTAATTATTGGTGGCTATGTAAGCACATATTACATTAACATGTCTATATTTTTAGCATACGCTTTTACTTATCCGGAACAGGAATTACTGTTATATTTCATAATTCCAATTAAGATTAAATGGTTTGGATTCCTATATGTAGCATATATTATTTATGACATTATCAGTGCGTTTAGAACAAGTATGAATTTAGGTTTAATAGTGCTTGTGTTAATTGCCGCATCATTACTTAATGTTGTTATATATGTTATTTTAGATAAAAAATCAGGAAGAAGACCTTCCTCAATAAAGAGAAAAGCACAATATAATAAGTCAATTAAAAAAGCAAAGCCTAATGTTTATGCAAATGGTGCAAGACATAAATGTGCTATATGTGGCAGAACAGAATTAGATGATCCAACATTAACATTTAGATATTGCTCAAAATGTTCAGGAAATAAGGAATATTGTCAGGAACATTTATTTACACATGAACATAAATAAGAACTATGGTTTATGATTTGTGTGAAGTGTGATTTATAATGCAATGACTAGGAATTAATGCTATATCCTGTTGAAATGTAGCAGGTCCAAACATAAAAAAATGAAACGTAAAAAATATTAAAGGAATAAATAATATGCAGGAACAATTTAGCAGAAGTGCAGGCGTGTTAATGCCTGTTAGTAGTTTACCGGGCCCATACGGAATCGGAACTTTTGGGAAAAAAGCTTATGAGTAGTCTCCTCTTTCTTTTGATATCCGGTAACCGATGGCTGCCAGCTTTTCTTCTAATTGTTGCAACCCCTCTGCCGCTTCGGCACCCAGGGAAGCCTTGTTGTTATAAAGCGTGTACTTCTCCCTCTGCTCTTGCGGTGAGAGGTTCGGCATCACTACATTGGCACCTGCCAGGATTCCGCGCTCCCGTCCGTCCGGTGCAAGGGTTGCCAGTGCCGTGGTGGCAGGTATCAGGGCGGCAGGGTGCATCAGGCGGAAGATGGAAAGCAGTTTCAAGGTCATCTCCATGCTGCCTGGCGGGGCAGTGGAGAACGGAGTGTCATGATGCGGAATGAAAGGGCCCATGCCTATCATTTCCGGGCGGAACTGCTCGATGAAGAGAATGTCTTCCACCAGGTGGTCAACGGTCTGGTAAGGACTTCCCACCATGATACCCGTGCCGACCTGATAGCCGATTTCCTTCAGCCATTGCAGGCACTGCAAGCGGTGTTGCAGGGACATACCACCGCCGTAGTTTCCTTTCTCCCCACTTCCGGGATGTAACAACCGGTAATGCGCTTCGTTATGCGTCTCGTGCCGCAGCAAGTATCGGTTGGCTCCTGCGCGGAAGAGGCGTTCATAGGTATCGCGCGACTTCTCACCCAGTGACAGTGTGATGGCGCAATCGGGAAACTCCCTGCAGATGGCGGCAACGGTTTCAACCATCCGGTCGTCTTTCTGTTCCGGCGCTTCGCCTCCCTGCAACACAAAGGTACGGAAACCGAGCGGATACCCTTCACGGCAGCAGTGCAGTATCTCGTCCTGCGTCAGCTCATAGCGGGCAATATTCCGGTTCTCTCTCCGTATGCCGCAATAATAGCAGTTATTACGGCAACGGTTCGTTATCTCAATCAACCCACGGATAAAAATTCGATTGCCAAACCGCGCAAGTGTCTCCTCCTGCGCCTGCCGTTGCAGATACTCCAATGTTGCTGCATCGCGGCAGAGCAGTAATGCCTTGTACTCTTCGGCACTCAGCGTTCGTTCCCGGCGTAATTTGTCAATCAGAGATTTCACTAATATGTTTCTTCCTGTTTTGCCAATTCCTGCATCAACTGCCGCTTTCCGGCAGCAATCTCATTGTGTGCACACGGTCCGGTGATACAACCGCCCTCACATGCCATCACTTCCACAAACTGTCCCGGCGCCTTGCCCGACTTGGCGTATGCCCGCAGCACACCGATTGTTTTCTTATCCAGATTTGCCACCTGAACGGCATTGATCCTGTCCGCTTCTTCTTTCAGATATGCCTTCACGGCTCCCATCACTCCGCCTGCCTGCGCAAAGCCATGCGCCTCGCGCACAGAGGTGAACGACATGGAGTACGGTTGCACCTGTTCCAGTTCTATGCCCAGTCCGTCGAGCACCGACGCTACTTCCTCAAAGGTCATGACGTAATCTACCGCCTCGTCGCGTTGCGCCTCCTTGCGCTTCGCCACACAAGGGCCTACAAAGACCACTTTGGCATCCGGGTATTTTTCTTTCGCAATACGGGCAGCATAGTACATGGGCGAACCCGTGCCCGATACATAAGGCTTCATGCCCGGGACATGCTTCTCTACCAATTCAATATAAGACGGACAGCAGGAAGTTGTCATAAACTTCTGCCCTTCCTCCAGCTTCTCTATCAACTCGTGCGCTTCATTGCTGACCGTATCCATAGCTCCCTGCGCCACTTCAATCACATCGGCAAAACCGATTGCCTTCAGTGCGCCATAAACCTGTCCGATACTCGCCTTGAACTGTCCCAGAATGGATGGAGCCACAATTGCCACTACCTGCTCGCCCTTGCGTATGCGATGCAGCACATCGAACACTTGCGATACCTCAAAGATAGCCCCGAACGGGCAGGCATTAAGACACTTCCCGCAATAGATGCACTTGCTTTCGTCAATGTGTTCTATTCCTTTTTCGTCCTTACTGATGGCCTTCACCGGGCAAGCCTCCTCGCATGGCACGGGGATATAGACAATGGCATGATAGGGGCAATTCTTATGGCAGATACCGCAACTGATGCACTCGTCATGGTCTATCCATGCCTGTCCGCTTTCCTTCACGTGCACCGCCTTCTTGGGACAGTTTACCTGGCAACTGCGGGCGGTACAACCGCGGCAAAGGTTCGTTATCTCGTAATTAATCTGTACGCAAGCCGAACAAGCCTCGTCTATCACACAGAGGATATTGTCTTTCGGCTCACCCTTCTCGGCTCTGTCCAGTGCGCGGGCTGCATATTCCGACAACGGGGTAAGTTCATCGGTCTCGTCCTCCATATCGAGTCCCAGCAAAGGCAGCGACTTGTACTTCCACACAGCACGCTCCTTGTGCACGCAGCAACGTCCGGCGTGCTTCGAGCGCCTCGGACTCAGTTCGATGGGAAGACGGTCTATTTTTTCTACAAGTTCGTTATCGTTCCACAGTTTCACCAGCTCTTTCAGCAAGCGGTGGCGGACAATCATAATGTTGTTCGTAAATGCCATAATTTTTAGAAATCAGAATTAGTTAGTACAGTAACAGTATGCAAAGATAACGATTGTTTGCAGAAAAAGACGTAACTTTGCGTTGATAACGAATATAAATACAATAGATATGTTTACCATTAGAAAAGCTACAACCGCAGATTGCGAGCTGATTCGGGAACTCGCACAGCAGATATTTCCCGTCACGTATCAGGATATCCTCACCCCGGAACAAAATGACTACATGATGGAATGGATGTATTCACCGGAAAACATCCGCAAACAAATGGAAGAGGAAGGACACGTCTACTTCCTGGCCTACGAAGGAGAGGAAGCGGTAGGCTATGTATCGGTGCAACAGCAAGCCGAAGACCTTTTCCACCTACAAAAGATTTATGTACTACCCTCCCGCCAGGGCGCCCATCTCGGCAGTTTCCTGTTCCGCCAGGCCGTGAAGTACATCAAGGAAGTGCATCCCAATCCCTGCCTGATGGAACTGAATGTAAACCGCAACAACAAGGCACTGCAGTTCTACGAACACATGGGGATGAGGAAACTGCGCGAAGGAGATTTCCCAATTGGAAATGGGTTCTACATGAATGACTATATCATGGGGCTGGATATCTGACTATAAATCCAATAAAAAATGAAAGGCTACGCAGTCCGGGATGTTCTCCCGATACTACGTAGCCTTTCTATTTTAAATTTTGGTTTCTTCTTACTTAGTCACGCGTTCCAGCCACTTCACCATAGCGAGCATGACACCCATGGATACGAGGCAGACAGCGAAGAAGACGCTCCAGCATTGCCAGATAGGTATTTTGTTGTACATCAGCGGACCTACCCACAAGAAGAGGTTACCGATGGCTGTAGCACCGAGCCACAAGCCCTGACACAAACCTTGTATGTGCTTCGGAGCAACCTTGGACACGAAGGAAAGACCGAGCGGAGAAATGAACAGTTCAGCTACCGTCAAGAAGAAGTAAATAACGATCAGTACCCACGGTCCGGCTTTCAATCCGGCTTTGGCTGAATCGGACATCGCCTTGAACTCTGTACCTGAAGGATAGCCCTGCAAAGCTGAATAGACAGCCAGGAACAGGAAGGCTACACCGGCAATACCCATACCGATGGCAATCTTCTTAGGAGTAGAAATCTCCTTTCCACGACGGATTAGGGCACCGAAGAAGAGCATGATAAGCGGGGTGAGCACAATTACGAAGAATGGATTCACAGCCTGCCATATTTCAGGGGCAATGCTATCGGTAACCACGAAGTCACGGGCAAAGAGCGAGAGCGACTGTCCGTTCTGATGGAATGAGAACCAGAAGAAGATAACAATACCCAATACTGCGAACAAAGCGTACAAACGTTGTTTGATTTCTTTTGCCATAGCAGCTTTTTCTTCGGGTGTATAGTCCAGAGATTCTTGCTTTGCTTTCTTGGCAGGTGTAGGGAATACGTTTCTGCATATCATGAAGATAACCAGAGAAATGAGCATAGCCACTACCGATGCGATGAATGAATAGTGAATACCGGTATTAAATACGTCAAGATACTCGGTACAGAACGGAACCAAATCGGTAGTAACCGTACCACCTACTTTGGCTACCAGCTCGGTGAGGTTGGCAAGGTGCTCGGAAGCCATATTGGCACCGTCATTAATATACTGATGACACAGTGCAGGAAGGTCGGCGTTATATGTCAGACTATGAGTTTTGAGCCACCATTCCCGGAGCAGAGGCGCTACGAAGGGGGCAATCAAACCACCGATATTAATAAATACATAGAAAATCTGGAAACCGGAGTCGCGACGGCTCTTAGCCAGCTTCACGGCTTCGGGACCGTCTTTCTCTGCTTCTTTCTCAAAATTGTCATACATCTGACCGACGATGGCTTGCAGGTTTCCTTTGAAAAGTCCGTTACCAAACGCAATGAAGAACAATGCGGCACAAGTCAGGGGAAGCAACCAGCTGATATTGTCGGCAGTAGACAAAACCGGGATAGACAGGACTACATAACCCAAAGACATCACTATCAGTCCGGACATGATAGTTCCTTTATAGTTTTGGGTTTTGTCGGCAATAATACCGCCTACCAAACTCAACACATAGATTCCGCAATAGAAAACGGAGTAAATGATGGAACTGGTCTCGTCGCTCAGACCAAACTTGGAGCAAAGGAACAATACCAGCACAGCATTCATGATGTAGTAACCGAACCGTTCGCCCATATTGGAGATTGCAGCTGCCAACAGACCTTTAGGATGATTTTTGAACATAAAAACAAGTTTTTTAATTAGTAATTAGATTGATTTTTGGAATATTTCCTGCAAATATATAAATTCTATTGAATATTCCCTTAAGAAATTAAAATAAGTCGGAGTAAATACAGGAAATTATTCCTGAAAGAGAGTGCATACTTCGGCACGCACTTCCTTTATCAAATCGTTCGGATTCAATTTAAGCTGCAAACCCCGTTGCCCCGCACTGATGTAGATGTAGGGGAACTGAAGACACGTTTCATGGATATAAGTAGGGAAAGGCTTCTTCATGCCAATAGGTGAACAGCCGCCACGGATATATCCGGTCAAAGGGAGCAAATCCTTCATGGGAATAAGATCGCACTTTTTATTACCGGAGACTTTGGCTGCCAGCTTTAAATCGACTTCATGCTCGCCGGGAATCACGCAGACAAAGTATCCGCTTTTATCCCCATGAAGTATCAGGGTTTTGAAAACACAGTTGATATCTTCGCCCAGACTGGCGGCAACGTGTACGGCACTCAAATCATGCTCATCTACCTCGTAAGGGATGAGTTCGTAAGCTATCTTGGCTTTATCGAGCAGACGGGCTGCATTGGTTTTGATTGTTTTCAAAGCAAACAGAAATATTTATAGGTATGTTACTTAATCTTCAGTTCTTCACGAAGGAACTTGGGGGTATAACCTTTCTTGCTTTTGGCAACCTCTTCCGGTGTACCACAAGAAAGGAGTTCTCCCCCGCCCTTGCCGCCTTCGGGGCCCATGTCTATAATATAGTCCGCCATCTTGATAACGTCGAGGTTGTGTTCGATGACGATAACTGTATTCCCCTTATCCACAAGCCTGTTCAGCACGTTCATCAAGACGCGGATATCTTCGAAATGGAGTCCGGTAGTAGGCTCGTCGAGGATATAAAGGGTCTTGCCCGTATCACGTTTAGAAAGTTCGGTCGCCAACTTTACGCGCTGGCTCTCGCCGCCGGAAAGTGTAGTAGACGACTGCCCCAACTTGATATATCCCAAACCGACTTCCTGGATTACCTTGATCTTATTCAATATCTGAGGCACATTCTCGAAGAATTCCACGGCACGGTTGATAGTCATATCCAGCACATCGGCAATGGATTTTCCTTTGAAGCGCACTTCCAGCGTCTCGCGATTATAGCGCTTGCCGTGACAGACTTCACAAGGCACATACACATCGGGCAGGAAATTCATTTCGATGGTCTTGTAGCCATTTCCCTGGCACGCCTCACAGCGTCCGCCACTGACATTAAAGGAGAAGCGCCCCGGCTTATATCCGCGTATCTTCGCTTCGGGCAGACCGACAAAAAGATTACGGATGTCGGAGAAAACTCCTGTATAGGTGGCAGGATTGGAACGCGGCGTCCGTCCTAATGGAGATTGATCCACATTCACTACCTTGTCGATATGTTCCAGTCCTTCGATGCTGTCATACTCCAACGGATCTTGAAGGGAACGGTAGAACTTCTGCGAAAGGATGGGCTGCAACGTTTCGTTGATGAGCGTAGACTTGCCGCTACCGGAGACACCAGTCACACAAATAAGTTTGCCAAGCGGAAACTCCACGTCTACATTCTTCAGGTTATTGCCTTTGGCACCGTGCAGCCACAGGCTATGCCCGTTGCCTTTACGGCGTTTGGCAGGTATTTCGATAGCACGTTCACCATTGAGGTACTGCGAGGTCAAGGTGTGCGTCTGCAGCATTTCGGCAGGAGTGCCGGCAAATACGACTTCACCACCCAGACGTCCGGCCTTCGGTCCCATATCGATGACGTAATCAGCAGCCAGCATCATGTCTTTGTCATGTTCCACTACAATCACGGAGTTGCCGATGTCGCGCAGTTCCTTCAACGAATGGATAAGGCGCTGGTTATCGCGCTGATGCAGACCGATACTCGGTTCATCCAGAATATAAAGCACATTGACCAGTTGCGAACCAATCTGTGTAGCCAGGCGAATGCGTTGGCTCTCTCCACCGGAAAGGCTGACGGCACTGCGGTTCAACGAAAGATAGTCCAGCCCGACATCGAGCAGGAACTTGAGGCGCGTACGAATCTCTTTCAGGATTTCACCGGCAATCTGCTGTTGCTTGTTGCTGAGATACGGGTCTACATTCTGAAGCCAGTCATAGAGTTCGTTGATATCCATGATGGACAGTTCGTATATATTCTTATCGTGGATGCGGAATGACAGGGCTTCTTTATTCAGCTTGGCACCGTGGCATTCGGGGCAGACGGTGGTTTTGGCAAACTGGTCAGCCCATTTCTGAGCTGTGGCAGATGCATCCTTTTCCTGAAGCATCTGGATATATTTCACCACTCCTTCGTAAGTAACGAAGTAGTCGGAAGAAGTGCCGATCAAGGAACTTTTAATCTTGATGCGGTCGTCCGAACCGTAAAGTATTTCATCGATGGCATCGTCCGGCAACTCCTTAACCGGAGTTTTAAGAGTGACTTCATATTTCTCCATCAAAGCGGCAATCTGCCAGAAGATCATGCTGTTCTTATACTTGCCCAAAGGAGCGATTGCCCCTTCGGAGATGGATAACTCACGGTCGGGAATTACCTTATCGATATCTATCTGATTGACTACTCCCAGCCCCTTGCACTTGGGACACGCACCCTGCGGGGAGTTGAAAGAGAAGTTATGCGGAGCCGGCTCACGATAGGACAGCCCGGTGACGGGACACATCAATCGCTTGCTATAATGGCGTACACTGTCCGTCTGGGCATCGAGTATCATCAACAGCCCGTCGCCCTGGCGCATGGCGGTAGCAACGCTGTTCTTCAAACGTGTGTCGTCCTTATCCGCCACTATCAGCTTGTCTATCACTACTTCCACATCGTGATTCTTATAACGGTCGAGCTTCATGCCGGGCAAAGCCTCGCGCACCTCGCCATCTACGCGGACATAGAGGTAGCCCTTCTTGCGCACCTGCTCGAAGAGTTCCTTATAATGACCTTTACGGCTACGTACCAACGGAGCAAGGATATAAATGCGCTTGCCTTTATAGTCGTTCAGAATAAGGTCGAGAATCTGTTCTTCGGTATACTTCACCATCTTTTCGCCGGAGAGATACGAATAGGCCTCGCCTGCACGGGCATACAACAGACGGAAGTAATCGTACACTTCCGTTGTAGTGCCTACCGTAGAGCGCGGATTCTTGTTCGTCGTCTTCTGCTCGATGGATATTACAGGGCTCAGCCCTGTTATCTTGTCAACATCCGGACGTTCCAGATTGCCCAGGAAGTTGCGGGCATAGGCAGAGAAAGTCTCGATATAGCGGCGCTGCCCCTCTGCAAAAAGAGTATCGAATGCCAAAGAGGATTTACCGCTTCCACTTAATCCGGTGATGACTGTAAGGCTGTTACGGGGTATTTCTGCATCGATATTCTTCAGGTTGTGCACGCGCGCACCATATACATTGATATATTCTGTTTCTTCTTGCATGTTGTTTTATCCTATCATTTAATTCGCAAAAATAAGGGTTTCTACCCGAATATCAGCTGAAAAGAGTTATTTTTCGGTTTTGAAAAACACAATATTATTTCTTAACGCAATCCGTTGGTTTGTATTAGGCAATATTCTTATCTTTGCAGCTACTTTGGGAAATTGTAAACATAAACCAACGATTACTGAATGAAAACGATTAACCGTATCATCTGCCTTCTGCTGCTTGCCTGCGCATGCAGCCTCAGCGCAGTAGCACAAGAGAACCAATCTTATTTTCTGCATACTATCGAGAAAGGGCAAAGCCTTTATTCTATCGCCAGCATGTACGGCGTAAGCCAATCGGACATCATAAAACTGAACCCGGGAAGCGACGAAAAGATATACATCGGACGTGCCCTGCGCATTCCCCGCAACGCAGCCAATGTACAAAAGGAGACTTATCACACCATAGAAGCCGGTGAAACCCTCTATCGGCTGACCGTGAAATACAATGTATCAGCCAAAGCCATCTGCGATGCCAACCCCGGACTGAGTGCCGAGAACTTCCGCATCGGGCAGGTAATCCTCATTCCCTCTACCGCCGAAGCCGGTGTTACCACTTCCGAAACAAAAGTTGTGACGGACAACAACATCCCCGGTCCCGTAGAATCGCGCTGCCGCGATATGCACAAGGTGAAACGGAAAGAGACCGTTTTCAGTATCAGCCGTGAATATGGCATCAGCGAAGCGGAACTGATTGCAGCCAACCCGGAACTGAAAGGCGAAGACAAGATAAAGAAAGGTACCTTCCTCTGCATCCCCTATCCGAAGGCACAAGCAGAACAGGTAACATCCTCACAGATACCTACCGATAGCCAATTATTCCGCGAGAACAAGAAGGAGACGGAACGTTTCAGCACCATCAAGGCTGCCGTAGTGCTCCCCTTCCTGGACGGAGTATCCAAAAGCGAAGCAGCGCGTATGGTAGAATATTATGAAGGACTCCTGATGGCCGTTGACAGTTTGAAACGCACCGGTACTTCCATTGACTTATATACATATAACTCCGGTCCGGAGAGCGCTTCCCTGAATACGATTCTCGCCAAAAGCGAAATGAAGGATATGGATATCATATTCGGCCCGTTGTATCAGCAGCACATCAAGCCGCTGGCAGAGTTTGCAAAGAAACATGATACACGCCTGGTGATACCGTTTACTTCCAAAGACAACACCGTATTCCAGAACCCGGCGGTCTATCAGATAAACACGCCGCAGTCTTATCTGTACTCCGAGGTGTACGACCACTTTGTACGCCAATTCCCCAATGCCAATGTCATCTTTATCGAGGCAAGCCAGGGAACGAAGGACAAAGCCGAATTCATCAAAGGACTGAAGGACGAGTTGCGCAACCGTTCCATCCCGATGAAAAGCCTGAAGGAAGATGCCACCGTAGAATCACTGAAAACGGTGCTCCGCAGCGACCGTGAGAACATCTTCATCCCTACTTCCGGCAGTGACATAACATTGATAAAGACACTTCCGCAACTGACGATGCTGGTACGCGAACTGCCTGAAAGCCGCATCCACCTGTTCGGCTATCCGGAGTGGCAGACTTATACCAAAGACCATCTGGAAGCCTTCTTCGAACTGGATACTTATTTCTATTCCTCTTTCTATACCAACAACCTGTTACCGGCTGCCATCAACTTCACCAAGAACTATCGCAGATGGTATGGCAAGGACATGGACGAGCGTTATCCCAAGTTCGGGATGTTGGGCTTCGATACGGGTTACTTCTTCCTGAAGGGGTTGTCACGCTATGGCTCTGAGTTCGAGAATAATTTCCAAAAGCTGAATTTAGTTCCCATCCAGACCGGATTCAAGTTCCAACGGGTGAACAACTGGGGTGGATTCATCAACAAGAAGGTGTTCTTCGTTCACTTCACCAAGGACTACCAGCTGATGAAACTGGACTTTGATTGAGAGAATCATAATTAATGAGCAATTAATAACTGATGAAGATAAGACTAAAAACAATTATAGGAGCGGCTTTCCTCGCCGGCATATATGCGTTGCCTTCACATGCACAGGTGGGCGATCAGCGTCATAACCTGGCTATCGGCGTCAACGGCGGCATCAATATGAACAGTGTCAGCTTCACTCCTTCCGTAAAGCAGAAGAACTTAATGGGAATTAACGGTGGCTTTACAGCACGCTATATCTCAGAGAAGTACTTCAACATGATTTGTGGTGCCCAGATTGAAGTGAACTTCTCACAGCACGGTTGGGACGAGTATTACGAAGACTATCCCGATCTAAGCTATACCCGCACGATGAATTATGTAGAAATACCCTTCCTCGCCCACCTTGCTTTCGGAAAGGAACGCGGTATGCAATTCTTTATCCATGCCGGTCCGCAGGTAGGATTCATGATCAGTGACAGTGAAAAGATAGCGGGTGACTGGGAAGCTGCTATAAAATCGAATAGCACCATTACCACAGAGCAGCATGGCAAAGCCATCGACAAAAAATTCGACTACGGTATTACCGGTGGAGCAGGCGTAGAGTTACGTACCAAAGCAGGCAACTTCATAGTGGAAGGAAGATACTACTACGCGCTGTCCGACTTCTACAACAGTACCAAGAAAGATTACTTCGCCCGTTCGGCACATGGGGTAATTACGGCAAAGATTACATATCTGTTCGACCTCAAGAAATAACTCAATTCAATAACAAACTTATTCTCCTTCTCTCTTAGAGGAACGAAGGACATAAAAAAAGAGCAACCGGTAAAGTTGCTCTTTTTCTTTATAATACTGAGGACGCATACACGTCTCTTTTCCTCTTATGGTCTCAATCTGTCCGCCGCCTTCACCATCACTTCATCGCGATAGATGGCACGGAAAGCCAGATAATTCAGAATGATGGATATCAGCGGAAGGCAAAGTGCCCATCCCAACTGGAATGAAGCTGCACCCAGATCACCCTTCAATACAAACATAAATACGCAGAAAGCGATGTAATAGCCTATCAGCAAAATACTGCTGAATATCGTCATGCGTACTTGCAACATACGGTTGCGGAACAAGAATATAGTGCATAAAGCAATCAATGCACTCAACAACAATATTCCGAACAAGCCCCAAGTGGATTGAAATCCGCCGTCAGCCAAAGATACGCCTAACGGTTTGAATACATGGGCTGTTACTCCGTCCGCTCCGATAAACTGTCCCACAGGCATACAAATAGCTACGACCAACAGAACAGTTACCAATAACAAATAAACGGATTGAATACGCTGTATCATTACTGCAATTTTTCTTTTTCCTTAGCCGGGTTACGATAGTAAATCTTACCTTCGATGTACTCCTGAGTCGCAATCAAAGTCGGTTTCGGCAATTTCTCATAATAACGGGAGATCTCGATCTGCTCGCGATTCTCAAATACCTCTTCCAGATTGTCATTGTAAGAGGCAAACTCAGCCAGCTTCTTGGAAAGGTCATTCTTGATTTCCACGCTGATCTGGTTGGCACGCTTTCCAATAATTGCTACACTTTCGTATACATTACCGGTATCCTCACACAACTCCATCATATCACGGGTTACCGTGGTGGTAGGAGCATTAGTCTTTCTGTAATCCATAAATTTATCTATCTAATTTAATCTATATCGATATTATTCTCTCTAATCCTGATTTTAGTCTTTCAGTATCTTCTGCGATTCTCTGAAGATGCGGTCGGCTTCTTTCATGTATTTGCTTTCGGGGAACTCGTTCTTGAAGGCATAATACTCATCGACAGTTTCACGATAGCGTTCGGGCTTTTTGTCATCCACACTGTATATAGCCAGTTCGTACTTGGCACGCAGTATGAGTATGGACAAATCTTCACGCATATTCGTATAAGGATAGTCCTTCAAAGCATTTTGTGCCGTAATGACACAAGCCTGATAGTTATTACCCAGATAATTACCCATATTGTAATAAAGTCTGGCAGAAAGATATTCCTTCATCACCAACTTGTCTTGCAATTCAAATATCATTTTCTGAGCTTCTTCCTTCTTCGCGCTTTGCGGGAAGTACTCCATAAACATCTGCAACTGCTGGATGGCACTGTACGTACCGGACTGGTCGAGACGCGGTTCGGGAGTATCCAGATACAAAGCCTTGCCGGCATGGAAGCGTGCCAATTCGGCAAATGTGCCGCGAGGGTAAACATTGAAATACTGGATAAAGGTCTGCGCAGCAGTTTGATAATCCTTTTGGTTATAGTAACTCATGCCCAGCATGTAGAGGGATTCCTCTGCCTTGTCTGTACCTTTAAGGATGGCAATCAATTCATTAAGCAGAGTTGCAGAACGACTGTACTGCCCTTTTGCGAAGTAATTTTTTGCCGCCTCGTACTTGTATTCGTAATCCGTGCTTTTCAGCAATTTGTTGTATTCTCCACACGAGGAGAGCAGCAAGGCTGCAAGCAGAGTTATTAGGATGTTCTTCTTCATTACTTTTATTCAAATAATGCGCAAAGATAGAGGTTCGCATCGAATAAAGCAACGATACGAACCTTAATTTTTCAAAAACCAGACGAATAGGTAATTTGAAAGGACGAATGGGGAAAGGAAAAGGATAAGAGCGGCAATGTTTCAACCGGGAACATTGCCGCTCTTACTAAGGCTATCCGTTTGATTGAATAACTTATCTTACAGTTTATACAGATCGCTTGCCGCCAGCAGATCGACTTTCTTTTCGGTCAGCACACGGATGCAGTTCTCCATATCGTTGGGACGGATAATGACATTGGCAGTCTGTCCGTTGGCAAAAGAATACATATATTCAATGAACACCCCTTCGTTGGAGAGGAAACGGAGCACCCTTGACAGTGAACCCGGTATGTTGGGGCAACTGATGCCTACCACATCCGTTATATTCACAGCAAAATGATGGTCTTTTAAAGCCTTATATGCTTTGTCCGGTTCGGATACAATGCCACGCAGAATACCGAAGTCGGCATTCTCGGCAATGCAAAGAGCAGAAAGATTGACACCTTCTTCGGCAAGAACTTCCGTCACCTCGGTAAGGCGGCCGGATTTGTTCTCCAGGAAAATGGAAAGTTGTTTTGCTACCATAATAATCAGATTTTATAATTTACGGTTATCAATGACACGTTTAGCTTTACCTACACTGCGTTCTATGCTGCGCGGCTCTACCAGGCGGACATCTACGCCCAGTCCGAGTACGCTCTGCAAACGTCCTATCAACTTCTTCTTCAAAGCCAACATCTTGTTGATTTCATCGGAATAGTATTCGGGACGCACTTCAACCTGCAACTCCATCGTATCGGTATTGTTCTTGCGGTCGACCAGCAAGAGGTAATGCGGCTCGAACTCCGGCATTTCAAGAATAACGGACTCGATCTGAGTGGGGAATACATTGACACCACGGATAATCAGCATATCGTCGCTGCGTCCCAGGATGCGGTCCATACGAACCAGGGTACGTCCGCAAGGACATTTATCGTAATGCAACGCCGTGAGGTCTTTGGTACGATAGCGCAGCAGGGGCATACCCTCTTTGGTAAGATGCGTAAAGACCAACTCGCCCGTTTCACCGGGAGCGACGGGTTGAAGGGTATTCGGATCGACTATTTCGGGGAAATAATGGTCTTCGTTGAGGTGTGTACCGTGTTGGCATTCGCACTCGTAGCCTACACCCGGCCCGGCTATCTCGCTCAGTCCGTAGATGTCATAAGCCTTGATGCCCAGTTTGGTTTCAATATCACGGCGCATATTCTCCGTCCACGGTTCAGCGCCGAAAGCACCTGCTTTCAACTTGAATTCTTCGCGGGGATAACCCGAATCCTTAATGGCATCCGCCAGATACAGCGCATACGAAGGAGTGCAGCAAAGCACGCTCGAACCGAAATCGTGCATCAGCGTAATCTGCTTCTCTGTGTTACCGCTGGACATCGGGATAACGGAAGCTCCTATATTCTCGGCACCGGCATGGGCACCCAGTCCGCCGGTAAAGAGTCCGTAACCGTAGGACACTTGGAAGATGTCCGAACTACTTGCACCATAAGCGGTAAAGGCACGTGAAAGGCATTCTGCCCAAACAGAAAGATCCTTGCGGGTATATCCCACCACGGTAGGCTTTCCGGTGGTACCGGAAGAAGCGTGGATGCGCACAATCTGACTCATGGGAACGGCACACAGTCCGAAGGGATAGTTGTCCCGAAGGTCGTATTTAGTAGTAAACGGTAATTTCACAATGTCGTCGATGCTGTTAATGTCGTCCGGGGTGATACCCAGTTCCTGCATCTTCTTGCGGTAGAAAGGAGTGTCATGATATACACGCTCCACAGTCTTTTTAAGACGAATGCCCTGAATCTTGCGAAGGCTCTCGCGATCCATGCATTCGATGTTTTCATTCCAAATCATGTTTTCCTATAATATTAATTTAATAATCGGTATTAATCTGTTTTAAATCGTTGCAAAGTAAATAAAACATTTGATATTTTGCTACGGTAAGGCGGATTTATTTATCTATTTTGTTAGGAGAAGGCAACGGAAGCAGACAAACGGCGCAATCCTTTCTCCGTCAAAAATCGTTAAAAGATAATAGAAACTATATAACCATATACTGTTCTCACAGTATCTTTGAATCATGCAAAAGATACGGCTGCTTGAACTGACTATGATGCTCGTGCTGCTGTCCGGCTGTGCGGACCGAACGACCATTACCCCTGCATTCTATGTATGGAAAAGCAAGTTGTCGGCAGCAGATGCGGACACGGCTTATCTGAGCCGGATAGATGCCAAAAAGTTTTATCTCCGGCTTTTCGATATAGACGATAAAGGAAACGGCGCACTGCCTGTGGCGGAATACTCTCCCGATACCTGCCGGCTGAGCGGCGAAGTCGTTCCGGTGATATTCCTTACAAACCGGACATTCCTTCGATGCCCTTCCGAGGCAATCGACACACTGGCAGAAAGATGTATCAAGAAGATGGATACCATGTACGCTTCCCGCTTTGGCAGAGTTCCACAAGAGTATCAGTTCGATTGCGACTGGACAGAGAAAACGAAAGGAGCCTATTTCAAGTTCCTCGAATCCGTATCGCGGTTGAAGCCGGAAGCAATAACCTCTTGTACCATCCGTCTCCATCAGATAAAGTACAGTACCCGGACGGGCATCCCGCCTGTGAACAAAGGTGTACTGATGTATTATGCCACTTCCGAGCCCACCGACTTCGACAGCCCTAACACGATACTGGACAATAAGGAAGCCGCGCTCTACATCGGGCAGGCCCATACCTATCCGTTGCACCTGGACGTAGCCCTTCCCCTTTACAGTTGGGGAATCGTAAGGAATTCCTTTGATAAGATAAAACTGATTAACGGTGTATGCGAAGCGGACGTATCCGCCCATCCCGAATACTACCGAAAGCAACGGGAAGGCGTTTACGAAATACTCCAATCCCATTATCTCAGAGGAATGTGGATAAACAAAGGTTATGAACTGAAGATAGAAGAAGTCAGCCCCGAAGCATTGCAAAAGGCTGCCGCCACGCTCCGAAAGAAACTGAAACACGAGGACCGGGAACTGATTCTCTACCATCTGGATGCAGACATACTAAAGAGATATTCAACAGAGCACTTACAAAACCTACTTAAAACACTTTCATAATGAAACGATTACAACGCTGTCTCCTACTTCTTGCTTTGGCACTGATACCTTTCCGTTCGTCCATCAACGGTTGCGGATGGTGGTATGGCGAAGATGAAATCTACTATAACCTCTTCGACCAGCTTTTGCTGAAGAACGAAGGTTTAAGACCTTTCCTGCTGACGGGAGAACCGGGATTCTTCCAGACAGATACAGATATACCCGATGAAAACATCGACGCATGGATGGCATTCATCAGTAATGACCGGAGCTTGCAGAAACTCGATAAAGCTGCCATGAGCCAACTTGTTTACCGGACTCCTATCGGAGAATTATCCTTAAACGGGCCTCGCGGCACCATGCACGCAATGGTAAGCAGCAGTACGATAAGCAAACAGTTCATTGACTACCTGCGATATGCCAAAACCCTTGAACCTTATGCGCAAGCCAATACCAAAAGCTGGGAGCCAAGCAGGGCCCAGGCGCCGTCCGAAGATCAATACCGGAAACTGCTGGCGGAAGGAATGCAGCGCTGGAAGTCGTGCCAATATAAAGAGCTGAAACTCCGCTACGGCTATCAGCTTGTACGCCTTGCACACTATTCGGGGAACAATGAAGAAGCCTTGGAGTTATTCGACACGTATGTAGAACCTGTCAGGCAAGACCACATTATCTATTACTACGCACTGGAACAAAAGGCAGGCGTACTCTACAACCTGGGACAGAATGCGGAAGCCAATTACCTCTTCTGCCAAGTATTCGACCACAGCGATTGCAGAAAGGAGATTGCCTATAACAGCATCAGGATACAGGGAGAAGTAGATTGGGACGAAACCTACGCACTGTGCAAAACCAATAAGGAGAAAGCCGTGCTCTACGCCGTCAGAGGATACAACACCTTCTCCAACGAAACGGAAGAGATGCGCAATATCCTGCAAGTATGTCCCGACTCCCCTTACCTGAAACTGCTTGCCATCCGCTACATCAATAAGCTGGAACGTTCCATCCTCGACCTTCTCTATACGATGGGAGACGCCCATCCTTTCATGGAAGTGCCTGAAAAAGTACAAGCGCAATACGCCGGTGACAAAGAACTCATAAACTCCATCCTTCGAAATCCCCAAACAGGTGAGAAAGACTTCTGGACTGCCTACCTCGCACACATGGCCTTTCTTTGTAAGGATTACAGGCAATGTGCAAGCCTGCTGGACGGGATAAGCACGGAGAACCCGGAACTATCCAGGCAGATAAGCCGCACCCGTTTCAGCCTGTACCTCACTACGCTCAACAGATTGGGCAGTAAAGAAGAAGAGAGCATCAAGGCCTATGTAGCAGAAGAGAACATAGATAAGGACTTTGTCCGCGAAATCGTGGCGCATCTGTACAAGCAGCAAGGAGAAGACGGCAAGGCATACCTGGTACATAACCGAATCCGCAACCTGGAACAGAACCCGGACATCACCATCATCAACTCGCTCATCAGCGAATACCACAAACACGGCGACTTCTCCGCCTGCATAAGCGCCGACACCATAGACAATGGGAATATACTCGACCTGTACGAACTGAAAGGTACCTACTACCTGCGCATGGGCAAGTTGGACGAATGCCTCAAGTGGTATGGCAAAGTCCCCGACGACTACGGCATTGAATTTGCCCAAAGCCCGCTCATCTTCAGCAACGGTTTCAAGCGCTGGTTCAATATTCCTGCCGAAGAAGAGATGACGGACGTTATTTATCAGCAAAAAGAGTTTTCCTTTCTTAATAAGGAACACAGCAAGAAGAGTTTGGTCCAATCCTTGCAACGCCTGAAAGAAATGGCCAAGAAGAAGAACGAAACGGGAGTGCGAGCCGCCTACCTGCTTGCAAACTATTATTTCAATATCTCCGCCTACGGGTATTATAGAAACATTCCTTTCTATTTCTCGGACAACGGTTTCAGCAGTATGCACTTCGGCACGTCCGTATCGGAGAACGAGGTGCCCGACTTCAGCAAGGACTATAACTACAAATACTTCACAAGTTCCGTCCTTCTGACCAACGATGCCTTCAACGCCCTCTCCGCCTACGAGTACATGTCGGAGCATTCTTCCGATCCCGAACTAAGGGCACGCGCCCTGTTCATGGCATCCGCCTGTACGCGCGACCTGCATCAGTGGGAAAGTGAGACATGGGAAAAGGTAGAACGTTATTACTCGGAGATGACCCGGCAATACAGCCATACCGACTTCTTTAAGGAAGCAAAGAATGAATGTAAATACTTTGACTATTATATAAAGAATGAACTTTGAATTAACATCCGCCTACAAGCCTACCGGCGACCAGCCGGAAGCCATTGAACAGCTCACCGAGGGAATACTCGAAGGGGTTCCCGCACAGACATTGCTCGGCGTCACCGGCTCCGGCAAGACGTTTACCATTGCCAATGTCATTGCCAACATCAACAAGCCCACGTTGATATTGAGCCATAACAAGACGTTGGCAGCGCAGCTATACAGCGAGTTCAAGGGCTTCTTCCCCAACAACGCCGTAGAGTATTACGTCTCTTATTACGATTATTACCAGCCCGAAGCCTACCTACCGTCCTCGGACACTTATATAGAGAAAGACCTCGCCATCAACGACGAGATAGACAAACTCCGCCTCGCCGCCACCTCTTCCCTGCTCTCCGGGCGCAAAGATGTAGTGGTAGTGTCGTCCGTATCGTGCATCTACGGTATGGGCAATCCGTCCGACTTCTACAACAACGTGATCGAAGTGCAGCAAGGCAAGAACTTCAGCCGCAACGTATTCCTGCGCCGCCTTGTAGACAGCCTCTATGTGCGCAACGACATCGACCTGAACCGCGGCAACTTCCGCGTGAAGGGCGATACCGTGGACATCTATCTGGCTTATGCCGACAACCTGCTGCGCATCGTCTTTTGGGGCGACGAGGTGGACAGCATCGAAGAAGTAGACCCCATCAGCGGGGTAACCATTGCCAAGTTCGATGCTTACAAGATTTATCCCGCCAACCTCTTTATGACGACCAAGGAAGCCACCCTGCGCGCCATCCACGAGATAGAAGACGACCTGCACAAGCAAGTGCAATGGTTCGAGAGCGAAGGTCGCCCCTTCGAAGCCAAGCGCTTGCAGGAGCGGGTGACGTACGACATGGAGATGATACGCGAATTGGGACACTGCTCCGGCATCGAGAACTACTCGCGCTACTTCGACGGACGTGCCGCCGGCACCCGTCCCTACTGCCTGCTGGACTTCTTCCCCGAAGACTTCCTGATTGTAATCGACGAGAGCCACGTCAGCGTTCCTCAAATCCGTGCCATGTACGGCGGCGACCGTGCCCGCAAGACAAACCTCGTGGAATATGGTTTCCGTCTGCCCGCCGCTATGGACAACCGCCCGTTGAAGTTCGACGAGTTCGAGGAGATGGCAAAGCAAGTGATTTATGTCAGTGCCACCCCGGCAGACTACGAACTGATGAAATCGGAAGGTATCGTAGTGGAACAGGTAATCCGTCCTACGGGATTGCTGGATCCTATCATTGAAGTACGTCCCAGCCACAACCAGATAGACGACCTGATGGAAGAAATCCAGCTCCGCATCGAGAAGAACGAACGTACGCTCGTCACCACCCTCACCAAGCGTATGGCCGAGGAACTGACGGAGTTCCTGCTGAATAACAACGTGAAGTGTAACTACATCCACAGCGATGTAGATACCCTGGAACGCGTAAAAATAATGAGCGACCTGCGCGAAGGAGTCTACGACGTCCTCGTCGGCGTCAACCTGCTACGCGAAGGCCTCGACTTGCCGGAAGTATCCCTTGTAGCCATCCTCGACGCCGACAAAGAAGGCTTTCTCCGCTCCCACCGTTCACTGACGCAGACTGCCGGACGTGCGGCGCGCAACGTCAACGGTATGGTCATCATGTATGCCGACAAGATAACGGAAAGTATGCAACTGACCATCGACGAAACCAATCGCCGCCGCGAAAAGCAGTTGAAGTACAACGAAGAGCATGGCATCACGCCCCAGCAAATCAAGAAAGCAAAGAACCTCAATGTCTTTGCCACCAACGAAGCCTCGGGAGAAGCTGTCCTCAGCAACGACAGGTTCACCGCCGCCGCACCCCGTCCGTACGTGGAACAGGAAGGTACTTCCGCCGTTGCCGCCGACCCCATTGTTCAGTACATGAGCCGCGCCCAACTGGAGAAGAGCATCGAACGTACCCGAAAACTGATGCAGGAAGCTGCCAAGAAGCTCGACTTCATAGAAGCAGCCCAATATCGCGATGAAGTTCTGAAAATGGAAGAACTGCTAAAGGAAAAGGTAGAATAACCCTTAAAAAAGGTATAGCAGAGAGGGATAAGGCTTAATAAGTGTTATATCTACACACTTTCTTATCCCTACCTCTTGCAGGTTTCAAGAAAAGCCGTACATTTGCAATGTGTTTTTCATAGTATTAGATTTAAGGTTAACAAAGGTTGGAGTACA